>Ga0210009_1000011_pt1 | contig 294714 bp, 257 predicted proteins | sample CryGeyCG2114_065_FD_185457 | JGI IMG/M metagenome (GOLD analysis project Ga0210009, IMG submission 185457) | Groundwater microbial communities from aquifer - Crystal Geyser CG12_big_fil_rev_8/21/14_0.65 (SPAdes) (version 2) | ecosystem: Environmental > Aquatic > Deep subsurface > Groundwater ...
GAAACCCGAAGGTTTCGGCTCAACGAATTCTGTTCGAATCAATCTTGCGATTAATTCTTTGTACATATTGCTATGAACACTCTTCACTCTCGTGAAAGAATTGGTTGATTTAATTCTTTGATTACTCGCTAAAAGCAAAGTAATTTCGATTAACTCAACACCTGTGAGTGTCCACACAGATTTCTTGTTTTATCTTGTTAAAGAGCAACTCAATCTCAACAGAGAACTTGAGTACCACACTGAGCGCCGAACGCTTCCAGTTGGCTAGGGCTGCGTATTATACGCATTTCCCGTTTCGCGTCAAGGAGTTTTTGCAAACTTTCTTTTCGCTCATCAATCAGTAAACTCATCGATGAACTGTCACATCAGGCTGCTTAGCGCTGTCTGCCGTGTCAGTGGATGCGCATTATAGGCAGCGAAACTTTTTGTGCAAGGGCTTTTTTAAGGATTTTTGCATTTAATTCTAATTATCTACACTAGCCACACCATACCCACTTGTTACCCCCAGACTTATCCACAAAAGCTTATTTTTAAGGCGCTGCTGATCACTTTTATATGCTTATATAAGGTAAGAGGCTGTCCAATGGTGCTTAAATTTAGGAGGAATTGAACGAAGAGCTTAACTTGCACTCCAGAGTAATTGTCCGCAGTCGGTAAGATCATAGCCGCCGAGTAGCGCCGCCATTTGCCTTGCGTGCCCGCCCGCTAACATAGTAAAGAGTTGTTGTAGCTGTCGGCGAAAGTAAATGCTTTGCGGCATAACGAAATCGAATGACTCTTTTATGAGTGGCACGAAGCTTAAGCCACTCTCCAAAGCCACCGATTGACAACCAAAACCGATATCCGCATCACCTCTGGCAATATACCCCGCAAGTTCACGTTCACTATAGGCGGTGAGCACGACATTGAGCTGATCTAAACGCGCGCCCTGCTTTAATAACCAATGCTCTAAGTGTTGCTGACTCCCAGCCCCTCCCTGACGGCTCACCCAACGCCAAGGCATGCTGGCCACTTTATCTTCCTCTTGGCATCTGTGGTGCATATCGGCACGCATGATTAATCCTTGTTGACGGGAATAGCCGTGCACCATGATCCACTGTTGGTGGTTGTTATAACCTTTAAGCAATGCGGGATGGCGAATATTTCGATCCTCCATACTCCCCCAATGTAAAGTGCACACATCGGCATATCCCTTTGCCAGCAACTCTAAGCCAAGACGCGAGCCCGTTGCACTATAGCTAATGAGTTCACGACTACCGACCTGCGCCATTAAACGTGCAACTAGCATAGATAAGAGTGGATCATCACTGCCAGTGATCAATAAACGGTCGGTAAGCATGCCACTATGGCATGAATCCATTACCCAACGGTCAATCAATACCTTGGGAAATAGCCATTTACCGGTAATTTTAGTGGCGGGCAGGATCCTATCATTCGCCATGGCGTAGACTTTTTTCTCATTAAGATCTAAATACTCGGCCACCTGCTTCGCACTCATGTAGACCAATTCACTGGCAGAAGTCATCTTGTGTCCTTATCCTTCGATTCACTGTTAGTTCTATACCTATATTGCAGATCAGTTTGTTGAGCAGGTATTCGCATCAAACTCAAGATTCTCACTGCCGTGATAGACTAAAAAATGCCGTCCCTTAGCACGGGCGATAATGGTAATCCCTAATTGCTGCGCTAGCTCCAATCCCATTTGGGTGACACCACTGCGAGATAGCAAGACAGGAATCCCCATCTTAGCGACTTTAATCACCATCTCTGAGGTTAAGCGCCCAGTTGTGTAGAAAATTTTGTTATCACCGCGATCCTGCGCCAGCCACATATCACCCGCTAGTGTATCTACTGCATTGTGGCGACCTACATCCTCCACAAACGCTCTGATTTGGTCCGCTTCGCACAAGCCACAGCCATGCACAGCCCCAGCATTTTTATAGGTTTCATTATATTCATTGATATTTTTCAGCAGGCTGTACAGTGTGCTTTGCTTAAGCTGAGGAATTGGTAAGCGAATATCATCCAAGTCTTGCATAAAACTGCCGTAAACCGTGCCTTGACCACAACCTGAGGTCACTGTTTTTTCAGCGAGTTTCTCATCGAGATCGGCGGTTTGTTCACGGGTGATCACTGCCGCAGAACTCACATCCCAATCGACAATAACAGAGTCCAATAGGCTCACATCCGAAATAAAGCCTTGGTTCTTAAGATAACCTAATGCCAGTGACTCAGGTTTTGCACCTAGGGTCATCAGCGTGACTATCGGGCGCCAGTTCAAATAAACCGTAAGAGGCCGCTCACAGGCAACAAACTTATCCAGTATTTCCCCGGTTTCATCGACGGCTTTTACGGCAATAGTTAATGGCACTTCGGCCTGGGTTTTAACGAAAGTAAACTGACGCCTTGCTGGCAAATGGCCATTATCTGCATGTAACTGCTTGTCTAGGCTAGTGCTGTTATCAGAACTCATAGTGCTACCGCTTAACGAATGATGGCCAGAGCATAGCAATATTTGTACCTAGGTATAAAACTAGGGGTTAAATGCGTGATCTGCCGCAATTCAGGCTAAACACTTGGACGTTTATGTCCCAGACAAAATGACCAACTAGACAAAATGTCTCAAGCTTATGCTTATTTTGATGATCTACTTCAAACTAATACCCCATGTTTGCTGGCACCAATATTGCAGTGACCTTTTATCCTAGTTTGTTGGTGAAAACGATCCGCAATTTAATGGAGCGTTCGCCAACTCAGTTGAAACGGAGACACAATGCAACATACAACGAGTGTTTGGCCCATGTACGTTTCACTCCGAAAAGTAGAGAAACTGATTGGCCGCTGGACTTCAGTACAGTGGGAAATTGAGCACTTACTCCCAGCTACCCACGAAGCTCCCAAAGGCTCAACCTTAGTGTTACTTGAGCTGCATAAGGATGAGCGCGCTAGCTATCGCATCAATCTCGATATGGATAATGCCATGTTGTACTTAGTCTGCGATGAAAAGGCAGACGGTACTTGGGTGCCAGCTTTACTCTCTGCGGATCAAAACGTCGCGGCGGGATGTCTCGAGGGCAACACTCCCGTGATTAATATGCCCATGCCAGAGGCGATTGCCTGTTGGATAGAAGCTTTTATCACTCAGTATGGCGAAGTCGAAATTGCAGCCTATCGTCGTAAGCATGTCGATGGACGCAATAATCAAGGCCCGAGTCGCGATCCTTTGCGGAGTGATACATGACTGACACAGCACCTAAAGCCAGTGGTTTTTTGAGTCGTTGGACTCAGCGCCGTGAACAAGTTACCGCAGAGGAAGCCGCACTCTCGCTCAAACAACCACAGACAATCCTTTCTGCACCTCCCGTTGAGTCTGAGTCCGAAGTCGGGGCTAGCATCACAGCCGACACAGTTACAATACAACAACCATTGGACGAGCCAAACCGCATTCTAACGGCTGAAGATCTGCCTAATCCTGAAGAGATCGAAATTGGCGGTAGCTTTGCCAGCTTTATGGGGACCAATGTTGACCCTGCTGCAAAAACAGCAGCCCTGCGTGCACTATGGAAACAACCACATTTCAATGAGATAGATGGCCTTTTAGAGTATGCGCTCGACTACAGCAATCAGCCTAAGCTCAGCCCCGAAGTTTCAGCCGAATTGGCACAGAAAGTATTTCGTTATATCACCAAAGACAGCAATGAATCAGACGAAGAGTCGATCTTAGCCGAAAATGTGGCGTCAAACGTCCCAGAAAATGCAATGGAATCAAAAAACAGTGATGTCGAAACCGAATTAGCAACAGCTACGATTGCGGACAATTTGGATGGGGAGACTGATGACCTACCCCAAAATGCACCAGAGCCCTCAGCGCAAGTGCAAAAGCCAGTTGTTTAATGTCAGTTTAGCTAATTTTTATGTCCATAACTTTGGTATGTGAATTGCTGTGCTAAGGGATAAAACTTAGATAAAAGCAGAAAAGGCAATGACTTACTATCAAATTACCGCCTAAATCTGCAGTGATACAGCTAAAGGAACAGCCAAAGTACTGTTCAGGAACGCAATGTGAGCACTCATTTGATAACCAATCAAAACCAAGACGCACTCAAACAAGTGCGGCAACATGTGTTAGCACAGACACAGATTTTACAGAATCTGATCCCACCCACGGTGAGTTACGCCACCGAGGGTACTGTGCTCATTATCGGTCCAGAGGATCTTGCACGCCTAGCCGCGGACAAATTGTCCACTATGGCAAGTCGAGTGATTTTGGCTAACGAAGCGATTACCAGTCAGGATGAAGCCCACCTCGAACGCGTGATGGCGGCGGCAACCGCTGTCGAAAGCTACTACAACAAACTCATTGGCGTAAAAGGCTTTTTAGGCCAATTCCAAGTCAGTGTTGAACATCAAGATGGCGCGGCCGAACTCAGTTTAGTTGCCATTCGCAAACCCCATTTCGATATAGTGCTCGATTTGAGCAGCACAGCTTGCTTGAACTTAGAAATGCTGCCACCCGGTTATTTCTACGTAGGCCAAGACGCCGCGAAACTCGAAGATGCGCTTGCGCAAATTCCTGAATTAGTCGGCCAATTTGATAAACCGCGCTACGTGAAAATCAATGCCGATCTATGTGCCCACGATCGCAATGGCATTAATGGTTGTAATCGTTGCCTTAACTTCTGCCCAGCCGATGCGATCAGCAGTATCGCAAAGAAAATTGAAATCGACCCCTATCTTTGCCACGGCGCGGGCAGTTGTACCAGCGCTTGCCCAACGGGTGCTATCAGTTACGACTTACCGACGCCACAGGCTTTACACTCATACCTGAATAAAATCGTCAGCCGCTTCCGCGAGCAAGCCCAAACCGCACCGGTGATCTTGTTCCACGACAATGCCGTCGGCGCCGACTTTATTACCGCAGAGTTAGCCGGTGACATCATTCCCGTCGCCCTTGAAGAAATAACCGTTGCTAGCCTAGATCATTGGCTGTCGGTCCTCGCTTGGGGCGCGCGCCAAGTGTTAGTCCTCAACACCGACGCGACGGCACCAACCCTAACGCAAATGCTTAAAGGCGAACTTTCGTTAGCCAACAGTATTTTAGATGAGATGGGCCAGCCGCAACGTATCAGCCTTATCGATCCGAGCATGCTTAGTAATTTACATCCAATGCTCGATATCAGTTTAGATTGGCCCGTGATCGTGCCGGCTGCATTTGCCTCGACCACCAAACGCAACACACTATTTGAGGCGATAGACCACCTCAATAGCCAAGCGGGTGAAATCGATACTTGTCTGGGGCTCAGCAACATCCCCTTTGGCAAAGTCAGCGTCAATGTCGAGAAATGCACTCTCTGTATGTCCTGCGTGGCAATTTGCCCAACCATGGCATTACAGGATGGTGGCGACAAACCTGCGCTACACTTCATTGAACAAAACTGTGTGCAATGTGGTTTATGTGAGGCGGCCTGTCCTGAGAAAGTGATTAGCCTAACTCCGCAAATTAATTTTGATAAAGCTGCCCGTCAGCAACAACACACCCTGAAAGAAGAAGCTCCCTTCGAATGCATTCGCTGCGGCGCTCCTTTTGCGACCCAATCTATGGTGCATCGGATGCTGGATATGGTCGGTGCACACAGCGCATTTTCAGCCAATATCGAGCGCTTGAAGATGTGTGGCGACTGCCGGGTAAAAGACATGTTTGAAGACATTCTTCAAGATCCTGAAAAGCAACTGCGATAAGAGATCCGCTATGACCGAATCAGTAAGACAAGTTTCAGAAAACGATCAGTTGAGAGCCGATATCTATCAACTGTTAGCCGCCCTATTACGCCGCCATCCCAGCCCTGAATTGCTGCACTTTTTGGCTAATCTTGAAATCGATGCCAATGAAGACAACGAGATGACCAAGGCTTGGCTATCCCTGCAGCTCGCGGCGCAACAGTTCAGCAGTGAACAGCTAGAAGACGAATATTTTGCCCTATTCCTCGGCGTGGGTTGTGGTGAGATCTTGCCCTATGGCAGTTGGTTTATGACAGGCTCATTAATGGATAAACCCCTAGCGCTGCTGCGCCAAGACTTAATGCAATTGGGGTTTGAGCGCGAAGACAATGTCAAAGAACCCGAAGATCATGTTGCCGCCCTGTGTGAAGTCATGGGGACTCTGATTTTAGAAGCACCGAGTTATCGCCAACTCTCCTTTTACCAGCGCCATATCGGTAGTTGGATCGGCCGTTTCTGTGACAATTTAGCCAAGGCGCCAAGTGCGGCGTTTTACGCCACGGTTGCACAGCTGGCAAAAGCCTTTTTCGAGATGGAAGCCAGCGCGTTTGAGCAATTGAGTTTAGATATCCCCGTCAATTGCCCGGGCAGTGCCGACTTACAACCGGCCACAAGTGATTTAGAAAAACAAGTGGAATTCGTTAACTAGACCCGATAGCGCGCACTATGCGCTTTGGTTCCACTTGCCATGTTTTTGTACAAAGGTGAGCACATTCACCTTAGACAGAAGAAAGAAAGCCTAAGCTTTCGCAATAACCGAGGTGGTCACGCTTGTACCACCTTATCTAGTAACACAAGGAGACACTATGAAGAAGCAAGCTTCCGACATGGGCCGTCGCCAACTGCTTAAAGCATTGGCGCTGGGCAGTGCGGCGGGGGCGGTAGCCACTGTGAGCGGTCAGGCATTAGCCTCAACGCCAACGGTCGCCCCTACCGAACCTAAGAGCGAGAACTATCGCGAAACCGACCATATTCGTAGTTACTATGCGTCGCTTAAAAACTAACGAGAGGAGAGTATGTGATGCGATTAACCCGCAAAACAGACCAGGTTGTTGAGCCTAAAGCGCCCGCCCTAGGTCTTAATCGTCGCCAATTCTTAAAATCCGCAGGTCTTGCCACCGGTGGTATCGCCGCAGCATCTATGCTGGGCACAGGCATGATGCGTAAAGCAGAAGCTAAAGATATCCCCCACAATGCCCCAACTGAAGTCAAACGTACCATTTGCTCCCACTGCGCCGTGGGTTGTGGTATCTATGCTGAAGTGCAAAACGGCGTGTGGACAGGACAAGAACCCGCATTCGATCATCCCTTCAACCAAGGTGGGCACTGTGCCAAAGGTGCGGCGCTACGTGAACATGGCCACGGTGAAAAACGCCTGAAATACCCGATGAAGTTAGAGGGCGGTAAATGGAAAAAGATCTCTTGGGATCAAGCGATTACTGAAGTCGGCGATAAGATGGCAGCGATTCGTCAAGAGTCTGGTCCTGATTCAGTCTACTTTATGGGTAGTGCCAAGTTTTCTAACGAACAAGCCTATTTATATCGCAAATTAGCGGCACTGTGGGGCACGAACAACGTCGACCACTCAGCCCGTATTTGTCACTCTACCACGGTAGCCGGTGTTGCTAACACTTGGGGTTACGGTGCGCAAACTAACTCAATCAACGATATTCGCAACTCAAAGTGCATCATGTTTATTGGGTCAAATCCAAGTGAAGCACACCCAGTTGCCATGCAACATATTTTGATTGGTAAAGAACGCGGCGCTAAAATCATCGTTGTCGATCCCCGTTTCACCCGTACTGCGGCTAAATCCGACGAGTACGTGCATATTCGCCCCGGCACAGATATTCCCTTCATTTATGGCCTGTTATGGCACATATTTGAAAATGGCTGGGAAGATAAAGAGTTTATCAAGCACCGCGTCTATGGCATGGATCGTATCCGCGAAGAAGCCAAAAAATACACCCCAGAAGAGGTTGAACTGGTTGCAGGCGTGCCTAAGGCACAAATGTACCGCATCGCCAAGATGATGGCCGAAACCAAACCCGGCACTATCGTTTGGTGTATGGGTGGTACTCAACACCACGTGGGTAATGCTAACACCCGTTCATACTGTATTCTACAGTTAGCCCTTGGCAACATGGGGGTTTCTGGTGGTGGCACTAACATCTTCCGTGGCCACGATAACGTGCAAGGCGCAACCGACTTTGGCTTGTTATTCGATAACTTACCCGGTTACTACGGTTTAACGACGGGCGCTTGGGCACACTGGTCAAATGTATGGGACTTAGATCCTAAATGGGTGGCGAGTCGTTTCGACCAAGGCGAATACTTAGGTCAAAAACCACAAACCTCAACGGGTATTCCTTGTTCGCGCTGGCACGATGGCGTGTTAGAAGATAAATCAAAGATAGCGCAAAAAGACAACATTCGTCTGGCGTTCTTCTGGGGACAATCGGTCAACACTGAGACCCGTGGCCGCGAAGTGCGTGAAGCGTTAAACAAGATGGATACCGTTGTCGTTGTCGATCCTTTCCCAACCATGGCAGGTGTGATGCACCAACGTCAGGACGGTGTGTATCTGCTACCCGCCGCGACCCAGTTTGAAACCTACGGTTCGGTTTCTGCCACTAACCGCTCTGTACAATGGCGCTCCAAAGTCATCGAGCCACTGTTTGAGTCCCTGCCAGACCACGTAATTATGTACAAACTCGCGAAGAAGGTTGGGATAGATCAAGAGCTGTTTAAACATATCAAAGTCAATGGTGAAGAACCTTTAATTGAAGATATCACCCGTGAATTTAACACAGGTATGTGGACTATCGGTTATACGGGGCAAAGCCCTGAGCGTTTGAAAATGCACCAAGAAAACTGGGGTACTTTTGATGCTGACAGCTTAGAAGCTCCCGGCGGCCCAGCCAAAGGTGAAACCTACGGTTTACCTTGGCCATGTTGGGGCACGCCAGAGATGAAACATCCTGGCACCCAAATCCTGTACGATCAATCAAAACACGTGAAAGACGGTGGCGGTAACTTCCGCGCCCGTTACGGTGTTGAGCACGATGGCGTCAACATTCTTGCCGAGGGAACTTACTCCAAGGGCAGTGAAATTCAAGATGGTTACCCTGAGTTTTCCGCCGACATGCTCAAGCAACTCGGTTGGTGGGATGAACTCACAGATGCAGAGAAACAACGCGCCGAAGGCAAAAACTGGAAAACTGATATTTCCGGTGGCATCCAGCGCGTGGCGATCAAGCATGGCTGCATTCCATTTGGTAATGCGAAAGCCCGTTGTATCGTTTGGACTTTCCCAGATGATATCCCGAAACATCGTGAACCACTCTACACGCCTCGTCGTGACTTAGTCGCCAAGTACCCAACCTATGAAGACCGTATGGTTGCGCGTTTACCAACACTGTATAAGTCTATTCAAGACAAGGACTTTGCTAAAGACTTCCCTCTGGCGCTCACATCGGGCCGCCTAGTGGAGTACGAAGGCGGTGGCGAAGAAACCCGTTCTAACCCTTGGCTTGCAGAGCTGCAGCAGGAAATGTTCATCGAGATGAACCCGGCTGACGCTGCAGACCGTGGTATTCGTGACGGTGACAATGTCTTTGTTCATGGCCCTGAGGGCGCCAAAATCACGGTTAAGGCTATGGTCACACCGCGCGTTATTGCCGGTGAATGCTTTATGCCATACCACTTTGCTGGGATGTTTGAAGGTGAAAGTCTCGCGAAAAACTATCCTGAAGGTACAGTGCCTTACGTGGTAGGAGAATCGGCAAACACCATTTTAACCTATGGCTACGATGTTGTGACTCAGATGCAAGAAACTAAGTCCAGCCTCTGCCAAATCAGCAAAGCCTAACCTACTTGATGAGGAGATAAGCCATTATGGCAGTCATGAAATTTCTATGTGACACCAAACGCTGCATCGAGTGTAACGGTTGCGTCACTGCATGTAAAAACGAAAACGACTCCGCTCTCGAGTGGGGTATCCAACGTCGCCGCGTGGTGACGATTAACGATGGTCAACCCGGTGAAGCCTCGATTTCAGTGGCATGTATGCACTGTACCGATGCTCCTTGTATGGCCGTATGTCCGGCAGATTGTTTCTACCGCACCGACGATGGCATAGTGCTGCACAACAAAGATACCTGTATCGGTTGTGGCTATTGCTTCTATGCTTGTCCGTTTGGTGCACCACAATTTCCGAAAAAGACCGCCTTTGGTAGTCGCGGCAAAATGGATAAGTGTACTTTCTGTGCCGGTGGCCCAGAGGAAACCTTCTCCGAAGCCGAGCATAAAAAATACGGCGCCAACCGTATTGCCGAAGGCAAGCTACCTATGTGTGCAGAGCTTTGTGCAACCAAAGCGCTGCTTGCGGGTGATGCGGAAGTGGTATCAAACATTTACCGTCAACGTACGGCCTCTCGAGGCAATCCTAACGTGATTTGGGGCTACAACCCCAAAACAGGTGAGATTAACTAAGCAGAGCGAGGGTTAGGGAGTGATCCCTAACCTCTGGCAAGGAGTGACAATGTTAAACAAACAGTTCAACAAATCACTGCGTAGTCTGTTTGCTCTGATGGTACTCGTGATGGGATTGGGTCTAGGTTCAGTAATGAGCGCAAGCCCAGTGTACGCAAGCGATCAGCAATCGAGTCAACAACAGGCGAAAGCGCAAACCAGTGATGCCGATCTTTGGCGCGCGGTAAAAGCAGGCGATGCCGGCTATACCACGGCCAAAGGCGTAGAAACTGGGGTGTTGATTAATGTTGCCGGCAACCAAGGTAAAGAACTGAGAAATCAGTACATCACCCCGATTATGGCCTTAGCCGTTACGGGCGTTTTCGGTGCTTTCTTATTGTTTTACCTGGTTAATGGTCCCTCAAGACTCAGCCACGGCTTCTCGGGTAAGATGGTTGCGCGTTGGTCAAAGGCGGATCTGTGGATCCACTGGATCATGGCAATCAGTTGCCTAGCGCTAATGTTTACTGGCTTAACCATTATGCTCGGTAAACATGTAGTGCAGCCAATGTTAGGGCCCGATCTTTGGGCGCCATTGATCTACGGCAGCAAAACTATCCACGATTGGGCGGGTCCCATCTTTATCGCGGCTTGGATTGTCTGCGTGGTGAAATGGATGCCACTACAAACCTTCAAGATGTACGATCTTAAATGGTTTTTAGTGGTCGGGGGCTATATCAACTTTGGTCCCTTCAAAGGTAAGCACCCCGACAGTGGTTTTGCCAACGCGGGTGAGAAAATGTGGTTCTGGACATTGACCCTATTCGGGTTATTTATCAGTGTCTCTGGCATCATGTTAGTACTACCAGGCCTCGACTTACCCCGTGAAGCTTCTATGGGTGCACTGCTGATCCACGCGATCAGCGCCGTTATCCTAATTGCCTTTACTATTGTGCATATCTGGATGGCGACCGTGCTCAGCGAAGGCGGCATGGAGTGCATGAAGTCAGGCTATTGTGATGAAAACTGGGCAATCCAGCACCACAATCTCTGGTATGACGAAATCAAAGAGAATGGCAGTCTGCGTTATAAAGACTAACTAAAGCGTGATGCTTTAATCCGATAAAAACACCTCGCACTGCGGGGTGTTTTTTTATGGTAGAAGATCAACAGAAACAAAGAATTAACATTAGTACAAATAACCCCGCTATCTCCTGCGCCCATACAGCTATACAAACTATGAGCAAGTTAACGCTTTTGCATTACAGGCCGCCATTTCAGGGTCGCAAACTGTTCTAGATCAATTCCGCCCCAATCCTTTCCCATTATAGTGCCGGCACGCGCGATGATTAACGGCAAACAAGATGATTTCATTATCTTTTCCACCTCTAATCTTCACTTTTTGATAACAAGTTATATCCCTCGGAAAGCCGCGCCATCCCAAGAACCATAACCCCTATTTCAGGAGTCAGCATGAAGCAACAACCTAGCGATTTATCTCGCCGTTCTTTGCTTAAAGCGCTCACAGTTGGCAGCGTTGCCGGCGCCGCCATTGCCGCAACTGGCATGAGCGCAGCCCAAGCCAGCGAGAGCAGCAAGGTAACAACCAAAGAGCCTAAGGGTTACCACGAAACTGCGCACATTATCAGCTATTACGATAGCCTGCGTAGCTAATCTAGGAGAAGTCAGCGATGAAGTTAACTCGCAAGTCCGATGTCGCCACAGTGGCCGACAAACCGACGTTAGGCATTAGCCGTCGTCAATTTATGAAGCAAGCAGGTATTGCCACCGGTGGTATCGCAGCCGCTTCTCTGATGGGCACAGGCATGATGCGCCGCGCAGAAGCCAAAGATGTGCCACACGACGCGCCAATCGAAGTTAAACGTACGATTTGTAGTGCCTGCGCCGTCGGTTGTGGTCTGTATGCCGAAGTGCAAAATGGCGTGTGGACGGGTCAAGAACCCGCATTCGATCACCCATTCAATGCCGGCGGTCACTGCGCTAAGGGTGCTGCACTGCGTGAGCATGGCCACGGTGAAAAACGCCTGAAATACCCAATGAAATTGGTTGATGGCAAGTGGAAAAAAATCTCTTGGGAAGATGCGATTAACGAAGTGGGCGACCAAATGCTCAACATTCGTAAAGAATCCGGCCCAGACTCAGTGTACTTCATGGGTAGCGCTAAGTTCTCTAACGAAGGCTGCTATATGTACCGCAAACTGGCGGCCATGTGGGGTACAAACAACATCGACCACTCGGCTCGTATTTGTCACTCTACCACGGTAGCCGGTGTTGCTAACACTTGGGGTTACGGTGCGCAAACTAACTCATTCAACGACATTCAGAATGCCAATGCTATCTTCCTGATCGGGGCCAACCCAGCGGAAGCACATCCAGTTTCTATGCAACATATTCTGATCGCCAAAGAGAAAAACAACGCGAAAATCATCGTCGTTGATCCCCGTTTCTCCCGCACTGCGGCGCACTCAGATCTGCACTGCGCGATCCGCCCAGGTACCGACATTCCCTTTATCTACGGTATGTTATGGCATATTTTCGAAAACGGTTGGGAAGATAAGACCTTTATCCAACAGCGCGTATTCGAGATGGAAACTATCCGTGAAGAAGCGAAAAAATTCCCACCTAAAGAAGTGGCGAATATCACTGGTGTGAGTGAAGCCGATGTTTATCAAGCGGCTAAACTGATGGCTGAAAACCGTCCAGGTACCGTTATTTGGTGTATGGGTGGTACTCAACACCACGTCGGTAACGCGAACACCCGCGCTTACTGTATTTTGCAATTAGCCCTAGGCAACATGGGCGTTTCTGGCGGCGGTACTAACATTTTCCGTGGTCACGATAACGTACAGGGCGCGACTGACTTAGGTCTGTTATTCGACAACCTGCCAGGCTACTACGGTTTAACCTCTGCCGCTTGGACTCACTGGACCCATGTGTGGGATCTGGATATGGAGTGGGTGAAGAGCCGTTTCGATCAAAACGCCTATTTAGGCAAAGATCCTATGACTACACCCGGTATTCCTTGTTCTCGCTGGCACGATGGCGTGTTAGAAGACAAGAGCAAACTGGCACAGAAAGACAATATCCGTATGGCCTTCTTCTGGGGTCAATCGGTCAACACTGAAACCCGTCAACGTGAAGTGCGTGATGCCTTAGACAAGATGGACACAGTTGTGGTTGTCGACCCATTCCCAACGATGGCGGGTGTGATGCACCGTCGTAAGAATGGCGTGTATCTGTTACCTGCTGCGACTCAGTTTGAAACTCAAGGTTCAGTGTCTAACTCAGGCCGTTCTATCCAATGGCGTGAGCAGGTTATCCAACCTTTATTCGAGTCAAAAACCGACATCGAAATCATGTACCGTTTAGCGCAAAAACTCGGTATCGCCGAGCAATACACTAAACGTATCGCCAAAGAAAACGGCTTACCCGTTATCGAAGACATCACCCGCGAAATCAACCGCGGCATGTGGACTATCGGTATGACAGGCCAAAGCCCAGAGCGTATCAAGCTGCACACCCAAAACTGGGGCACTTTCAGCAATAAGACGCTCGAGGCCGCTGGCGGCCCAGCGAAGGGTGAAACCTATGGTTTACCTTGGCCATGTTGGGGTACACCTGAGGCGAAACACCCTGGAACCCAAATTCTGTATAACCAATCCAAACACGTTAAAGACGGTGGTGGTAACTTCCGTGCTCGTTATGGTGTTGAATACAATGGTAAAAACCTGCTGGCTGAAGGCTCTTTCTCTAAAGGTGCCGAGATCCAAGACGGTTACCCAGAATTTACCGACAAGCTGCTCAAGCAACTCGGTTGGTGGGATGATCTGACTGCGGCAGAAAAAGCCGAAGCCGAAGGCCGCAACTGGAAGACCGACTTATCAGGCGGTATCGTGCGCGTGGCAATCAAACACGGCTGTATTCCCTTTGGTAACGCCAAAGCCCGTTGTATCGTTTGGACTTTCCCTGATCAAGTACCAGTTCACCGCGAGCCGTTATACACAGCACGTCGTGACTTAGTATCCAAGTACCCAACCTACGACGATATGCAGGTACACCGTCTGCCAACACTGTACAAGTCTATCCAAGACAAAGACTTAAGCGGCAAATACCCACTGGTACTGACCTCTGGTCGTTTAGTGGAATACGAAGGTGGTGGTGAAGAATCTCGTTCTAACCCATGGCTGGCTGAGCTTCAACAGGAAATGTTTGTTGAAATAAGCCCAGCGGATGCTGCCGACCGCGGTATTCGCAACGGCGAGTTTGTGTGGTTAGAGGGCGCCGAAGGTGGCCGCATTAAAGTACAAGCTCTGGTAACGCCACGGGTTAAACCGGGTGTGACCTTTATGCCATACCACTTTGCGGGTGTGATGCACGGTGAAAGCTTAGCGCCTAACTACCCTGAGGGCACAGTGCCTTACGTTATCGGTGAATCCGCTAACACGGCACTGACCTATGGTTATGATCCTGTGACTCAGATGCAGGAAACCAAAGCGTCGCTCTGTCAGATCGTTAAAGCATAAGTGCAGCTTAAGCTAGGAGAATTGCCACTATGGCTACAATGAAATTTTTGTGTGATACCAAGCGCTGCATCGAATGTAACGGCTGTGTCACCGCATGTAAAAACGAAAACGACTCCGCTCTCGAGTGGGGTATCCAACGCCGCCGCGTGGTGACTATCAACGATGGTCAACCCGGTGAAGCCTCAATCTCTGTCGCCTGTATGCATTGCTCCGACGCGCCATGTATGGCGGTTTGCCCAGCAAACTGCTTCTACAAAACCGAAGACGGCATAGTGCTACACAACAAAGATGCCTGTATTGGTTGCGGTTACTGCTTGTACGCCTGTCCATTTGGCGCACCACAGTTCCCGAAAAAAGGTGCCTTTGGTAGCCGCGGTAAGATGGATAAATGTACCTTCTGTGCCGGCGGCCCAGAAGAAAACCACTCAGAGGCAGAGCGCCAGAAGTACGGTTCAAACCGTATTGCCGAAGGCAAACTGCCAATGTGCGCAGAACTCTGTGCGACTAAGGCCCTGTTAGCGGGTGATGCAGAAGTGGTTTCTAGCATCTTCCGTGAGCGTGTGGCTTACCGTGGCGCTAAAAACGCGGCTTGGAATTAATTCAGGTCACAGGATCTGTCCACAGACTTAGCTTGGCGCCTGCTAGCAGGCGCCACTAAGCGAGAGAGGATGTATGATGAACAAATGGTTCAAACACATAGGTTTAGCCATAGCACTGCTGTTTAGTGCCGTGTGTCTAGCCAATGGTGGTGATGAACAGGCGCTCCAACCTCAAGCCTCTGATGCCCAAATTTGGGCACAGCTGAAGGACGGCGCCACGGGATACACTACCTCCCAAAGCGAGTTCCACGCACAGCCGATCAATACCTATGATCTGCGTGTGCTGAAGCTGCGTAGCGACTGGTTGGCGCCGGCCTTAATGGCGGCGTTATTCGGCATGATCATTATCTTTGTCTTATTTATCAAGGTGAACGGCATCTCCAAGCTACACCATGGTTTTTCGGGCAAACTAGTGCATCGCTGGTCAAAGTTTGACGTTTCAATCCACTGGTTAGGCGCGATCCCGTGCTTAATGTTGATTTTAACGGGCTTAACCTTATTAGCGGGTCGTTTCTTCTTCCAACCTTGGTTAGGCGAAGGCATCTGGGAAGCCATCGTTTATGGCGCTAAGCAAATCCACGATGTGATGGCGATTCCGTTTATGCTCGGCTGGGCATTGATGACAGTGTTATGGACGAAGAACCAGCTGCCAAAAATGTACGATGTGAAGTGGTTCCTGGTTGTCGGTGGTTACATCAACTTTGGTCCCTTCAAAGGTAAGCACCCTGACGCAGGTTTTGCTAACGCTGGTGAGAAAATGTGGTTCTGGGCCTTTGCCCTGTTTGGATTAGTGATTTCAGCCTCGGGCATGTTGTTACTGTTCCCAAATCTTTTCGAACCAAGCCGTACCTTAAGCTTGATCGCACTGGTACTGCACTCAGTGAGCGCTATCGTGATCTGCGCTTTCTCTATCGTGCACATCTTCATGGCAACCGTGATGTCAGAAGGCGGTATGGAGTGTATGGTGTCTGGTTATTGTGATGAAAACTGGGCAAGCCAACATCACAACCTGTGGTTTGACGAAATCAAAGCCAACGGCACTTTGAAATATAAAGAGTAAAAGTCGCTAAAAACAAAAAACCTCCACAGCATGCTGTGGAGGTTTTTTTATGGGTAAAATAAGTGTGTTAAATCGTGCGGTTAGAAGCGATACATCACAGAGACACCGATATTTCTTGGGTCGATAATCGCCGCATAGCCATCGGTATAAGTACTGCTTGGGGGTTCATTCACTGTCATGGCTTGTTCATCAAATAGGTTATTTACAAAGCCGCTGATTCTCCAGCTATCGGTTTGGTAATCGAGGCTTAAGCGGGCAACAACATAATCGCCAGCCACCCGTGATTCGGTATTATTGATATCCGCAAAATATTCGCCAACATAATGGCCTGAAAAACCAAAGGAAAACGCATCACCCAACCAATATTTTAAGCCCGCATTGGCGGTCACATGCGGCGCTGAGTTCAGCTGATTACCGATAATGTCACCATAGCTTGGATCCGCCTCTTTGATTTCGCTATCGAGCAAACCTACGCCCGAAATGAACTGCAGGTTTTCGGTGAGCATGGCGCTAAATTCAGCCTCAATACCGTAACTGACGGCTTTATCGATATTAGTGATTTTACGTGCGCTGTTAGACGCTTGATAACCATCAAAATCGTTGTAGAAGAGGTTGGCACTTAAGTTAACATCGCCATTGGCAAATGAACTGCGACTACTGAGTTCATAGGTATTGACGTACTCTTCGTCGTAGTAGTAATACTCACTTTCGGCTAACGACAGTGCACCGCCGCCCGAGTTATAACCACGACGCACGCTGGCCGCTAAGGTCGTATTCTCATTGAGAGCATATTGTAAAACCAATTTAGGCAAGGTCACTGTGCTAGCGTCATCGAGTTTCTCTTCAAGCTGGCTGCCTCGGTATAGCATAGTGAAATTACGCAACTGCTCTTCGCGCATCACGCGCCCGCCCACAGTAAGCCAAAGTGACTCGGCGAGGCCATAGGTCACTTCACCGTATACCGACATTGACTTACTACTATCATCACCACTGTAGACTGAGCTGCCGGTGCTCCCAAAATCTTGGCTACGCTTGAAATAGGCTAGCCCAACAAAACCGTTGAAATCCTTATCTTTTAGGCCAAAGCTGTATTTGCCGTCAACAGTGTAACTCTCGTCGTTCATATCCACATATTGCTGGGCAGTGACGAGCGCCTCATAGGATTCAAAGCCCCAGTCATAATCCATATAGGCGACGATAAGATCTAAGGCTCGCCCTTCCCCGAGGTCATAATCCGCTTTCACTGAGTGGGTCGTGGATTTAGTCTCGATATAACGCTGGAAAATAGGCTTGTAAGCCCAGGGATCATCGCCGGTAAAATAGTTACGCCCAGAGTCACCTTTCTCATCATTGTATGAAAAGCTGTAGAGCACTTTTAGGTCCTCAATCGCACTCGGCTGCCACAGGAATTTGCCGCGCCAGCGATTGGTGATCAGTTCATTTTGGTCAAAGGTGGCGGGATTGGTTTCATATTCAAAACCTTTATTGTAGGTTTCACCCGTCACATTTTGCCCACTCACCCTAAATGCCAATTCATCATCGAGGATCGGACCCGAGAGCATAACGGCGCTATCGATAAAGTTATCTTGATCGCGATAACCAACCCGGGCCGCTCCTTGCCAATCGAAGGTCGGATCTTCGGTTTTAATAAACACAGTACCGCCAATGCTGTTACGACCATTGATGGTGGACTGCGGACCACGGAACACTTCAATTTGTTGAATATCCCATAGGCCAGTGTCACCGGTGAGATCGGCAACAAAAGGCTCGGCAACACCATCCACCAGTGTAGACACCCGTGCTCGAGCACCACCGGTAAAAGAGTTAAATCCAGAGGCTGAACCATTACCTGAAACACCCCGAATATCGGGTACAGACCCCGAGAGCACCACCACGTTCGGCACCTCAGATAAGGCATCCGAGGTAGACTGGTACTGGCCGCTATCGAGTGCATCCTTATCAATCACAGATACCGAGGAGGTAGTATCCTTTAAACTGCGCTCAATTTTTTCACCATAAACAGTAATTCTTTCAATTGGTTCGCTAGATTCAGCATCCACTGCGGCATAGGCCGATGAAATGGCTAAACTCGACATAATTGCGGCAATTATATTTTTCTTAAACGCCCTGTGTTCCATGAAAGTCCTCGAACTCGCTGTGATTGATAGAAAGGTGTTAATTAAAAGTGCCGCCAATTTATATTAAAACAACCTTAACATCAATTAAGAATCGTTATCATTTACATTGGTATTTGTGTTGTGTGATATAAGTCAAATTCATACACAGTTGTAAAATTAAACGAAGTAAAAACAGCTAAATAAAAGCTGCTTTACATGTTGATGGTGGGCAATTGCCCTTCTGATCACATGGAGAGGGAATGGTAGAAAACATAGGCGCTAACAGCTTAAGCATCAGTATGCAGCCTTACGGTCTAGTTTTGTCGGCTAAGAGATGCTTTGGCTAATATCAACGGCTCTCTTTCTTCTCTAAACTGGCCCAATACCCTGCTAGTATGGCGCCGGATAGATTATGCCAAATCGAGAAAATCGCGCCGGGGACGGCGGAGAGTGGGCTAAAAAACTTAATACATAAAGCGGTAGCGAGGCCGGAGTTTTGCAGCCCCACCTCAATTGAAATGGTTTTACACACTGTATGGTTAAAGCCCAGCAAGCGACAGCACATATAACCTAGGACGAGTCCCAAGCCATTATGTAAAAATACCGCGAGTAAAATCACAGGCCCAACTTGGGCAAATTGCCCAGCATTTAAGGCCACAATAATGCTGATGGCCAGCACAATCGCCACTATCGAAATCAGCGGTAACGCCGGAGCAAGTTTAGCCACCTGCGGCTTAAAGAAGTGATTCAACACTAGGCCCACAGTCACAGGGATAAGCACAATTTTAACTAGGCTGACTAACATATCCATTAAAGGAATGGCGACCATCTCACCAATTAACAGCTCAATAATCAACGGCGTGAGGACAACACCCGTCAGGGTCGAAAGCGCCGTCATAGTGATAGATAAGGCCACATCGCCCTTGGCCAAATAGCAGATCACATTCGATGCCGTGCCGCCCGCCACGCTCCCCACCAGCACCATGCCGATAGTCAGTTCCCTATCGAGCCCCAACAGTAAACTGATGGCTAAGGCGCCTAAGGGCATCAGGGTAAATTGCAAAATCAAGCCTGTGATTACGGCTCGTTTCTGTTTGAATGCATTAGCAAAATCCCGTAAATTTAAGGTCAATCCCATGGATAGCATGATGACTATCAGCAATGGCACTATGCTGGTTTTAAATGTGCTAAACCAAGCGGGCATAAGATATGCGGTTCCCGCCCCGAGCAGGGCGAATAACGGAAAAAAGCGGTGGATATTTACCAAGGGGTGAGTCCTTTTATCAAACCATTGCCGCAGGGATAATGACAGCCTGACTCCCTATGCACAAGCCAAAGTACCCATAGGTAAAAGGTTACTTTCACAATGTCATGTTTTCGCGTGGCCAGCTCAATTAATCGCTCAAATTCAATTAGAAACCCTCAAAAAACCTCTGCAAATATGCATCCACATTCACTAAAACATGATCTGCTTAACAAAAAGGCCGTGATTTCCTTGTTAGGAAACCGTAACTTATAACCAGTTCACGTTTTGCTTTTTACATACGAGATAATCTAATTGCGCTAGGTGGTCGTGAATTACCTAAAGCAATTTCGGTGTTTACGGTTAGCACTCTCAGATAGGAATCGTTATGTCTTCAGTTATTCAAACGCTCAGCGGCGCGCTCGCAACGCCTTATCAAGCGAATATTACCGTCCCTAACTGGATGCTCGGCTCGATGGAACGGGTCATGCAATACTATGTCGATAAGAATCTTCGCCTCGATACGCTTTCCGCAGAAATGATGCCCGCGCCCGTAGAAGGCAAAAAGTACATGTTGTACGCCCATATCCCCTTCTGCCATACCCTGTGCTCCTACTGCACCTTCCACCGTTTTATGTTCAAGGAGGACAAGGCGCGCGCCTATTTTATCTCCCTGCGTAAAGAGATGGAGATGGTCAAAGCCCTCGGCTATGACTTTGAATCTATGTATATTGGTGGTGGCACCACCACAGTATTAGAAGACGAACTCGCCCGAACTATTGAGCATGCCAAAACCTTATTCCCAAGCATTAAAGAAGTCTCCTGCGAGTCTGATCCACAGCATTTAGACAGTCCAGGCTTTAAGCAACTCAAGGGTCTAGTGGATCGCATGTCCATCGGCGTACAAAGCTTTAACGACGATATTTTAAAGATGACCGATCGGCTGGAAAAATTCGGCACCGGCCAGCAAACCTTTGACAAGATCATGACAGCCAAAGAGCTGTTCCCCATTATCAATGTCGATTTGATTTTTGGCTTCCGCGGACAAACCGAAGCAGTGATCCAGCACGATTTAGATATGGCCTCGCGTTTAGATCCAAGACAAATCACCACCTATCCGCTGATGATCACCCATCAAACCCGTAAGAGTGTTAAGGGTAAGCTGGCAGCACCGCAGGCGGATATGGCCAACCAGTATCGCCAGATTTTGAACAGTCTAAATGGCCAATATAATCAGTTATCTGCATGGGCATTTGGCAAGGCTAACGATGAAGGCTTCGACGAATATGTGATCGACTATGATGAGTATTTAGGGGTCGGATCAGGCTCATTTAGCTTCTTAAATGACACGCTTTATGTGAACACTTTCTCACTGCGTAAATACCAAGATCGGATCGCCGCGGGCAAGATGGGCGTTGAGCAACAAAAGAACTACAACAAAAAGGATGTGATGCAATATCGCTTCCTGCTGGGGATGTTCTCGGGCCGCCTATCACGCAAGTATTTCCGCGAGACCTTTGGGGTCAATCTAGACTGGGCCTTGTTCAAGGAAATGACCTCGATGAAGCTGATTGGCGCCATCAAAAACGACCCAACCGATCCCGACAATCTGATCATCACAGATAACGGTAAGATGATGGGGCTGTTGATGATGAAGGAGTTTTACGCCGGTATGGATAACGTGCGTGCCCAGTTACGTAAACCACTCAAACCCTGTGATATGTAAGCATAAGTTAAACCACTAAAGGCCCATGATGGGCCTTTTTGTTAGCGCCATTTCAGGCTATTCTTGCCACAACTCATGCATGAGCCAATCACCCAGTAATAAAGGAGTATTCGTTATGGGTTTTACTGATCAAGAAAGACAAGCACTACTGGCCGTGAAGGGCGTTGGCCCTACCGTAATTAAACGCTTTGAAGAAATCGGCATCAGCTCACTCGCGCAGTTAGCCGAGCATGAAGTCGAGGATATCGCCAACTTAGTCGCCAGCATGCTGCGCACGACGTGCTGGAAGAATAGCCCGCAGGCGCGCAATGCTATTGCCGCAGCCATTGAGCTTGCTCGCCGCGCCTAGCCTTTTATTGCTACCCTTTGAATCCCAGCAAAAGCAGTTCACGCCAAAGCAAAATTTCAGCATCCTCTTTATCCGTAAACCGGATGACTAAGTGATCTTGAGTGCTACCGCAATGGGCGCAGGGAGTATGACATCCTGACAAGCTCAGGTTAGGAGCCGTTAGCTTGCACAACCTCAGTTGAAATCATCCATCACCTATTCCGCATTCATTTCTGTATCAAGCTGGAGTATGCTGTTCTATCCATTTGATTAAACAGTAGTAACTCAATGCAAGATGTGGCCTTAGTGTTAGAGGGCGGTGGCCTGAGGGCAATTTATACCGCCGGCGTATTAGACGCTTTTTTGCAGCAGCAACTGTACTTCCCCTATGTGATTGGCGTGTCGGCGGGGGCGATTTATCCCGCTTCTTATGTCTCACGCCAGTTTGGCCGCAATTTAAAAATCCAGCAGCAATATCTGCGGGATAAACGCTACATGGGGCTTCGTTATTTGTTAGCCACGGGTAACTACGTCAATACCGATTTTACCTATAAGCGCATGGCCTATGAGTTACTGCCTTTTGATTTTAAAACCTTTTTAACCAGCGGAACCGAGTTTAAGGTCGGGGCATTTAACTGCCAAACAGGACAAACCGATTACTTTGGCATGGCAGATTTTCAGGAGCACGACAAATTGCTCAACGTGCTTATCGCCTCCTCTAGCCTGCCTTTTATGTCTAAACCCAGCGTGATTAACCAACACCATTACCTCGATGGCGGCATCGGCGAACCGATACCGTTAGCGCAATCACGCAAAGATGGTTACGCACGCCAAGTGGTGATCTTGACTCAAGATCAGCATTACCAAAAATCTGCGATGAAAATGAATTGGTTAGCCCGTAAAGTCTATAAACGCTACCCCGCAGTTGCCCATGCGTTAAGTGAGCGTCACCGAGTTTATAATCAAGCATTAACCGAGTTAGACCAAGCTGTTGCAGCGAATAATACCTTTGTGATCTGCCCTGCTGCGCCGCTTAATCTCTCGCGACTTGACCGCAATATCGATAAAGTGACCGTCGTATATCACCAAGGGTTAGCCGATGGACAGGCGATTTTGCCCAAGTTACAAGCTTGGCTAAACACTGGCGCAGAAGTTAGTTAGGGAGCGAGGCATGGACTCCGTTAATAATCAGCTCCCGTCACCATTTATGACTTAAATGCAGCCGCATCGCAACGGCTGTCACGCTCTGCTCTGCGAGGAGGATTCCTGTAAAGGCAGTAAGTTTAAGCCTAAGCGTTTTAACATTTACCCCCTCGCTTTTAAGGGATTCCACCTCAGGTTTTGCGGTAATTTCATCAGCAACAGAGACAGTAAAATCACTAAAATCCCCGCCCATTGGCGCATATCTAAGGTTTCACCCACAATCAATACGCCTAATGATACGGCAACCACGGGATTGACTAAAGCCACCATCCCCATGATTTCTGGCCCTAAATTTCGCATTGACCAGAGCCAAGCCCAATAGGCCACCGCGGTATTGGCTGTTACTAGCCAAATTAACGATGGAACCACATCCATACTCGGTATCTGTGGCGGCCCCGCCATAAACCAAGCCAGCGGGATCAACATCAATCCCCCCAAGAGTAATTGCCAGGCGGTGAGCACTAAAAAGTCGCCCACATCCCAGCGCTGCATCCAGCGGGAAGAAAAGGCAATCAGAGTCGTCGCACTGAGCATACACAGGACACCAATCGGGTCGAGATCCGCCGAGGGATTCAGCAATAAAATCACTCCACCGAGGCCCATTAAACCGAGCAGTAGCCACTTCATCCCCGGGCGTTTTTTATCAATCAGCCAAGCGAGGATCAAAAAGATTAATGGCAATGTCGCCCCCAGCGTACCCGCGACGGCGCCGGGTAGTCGATAGGCGCCAATAAACAGCAGCGCGAAGAAGGCGCCAATATTACAAAACGCCAGCAAGCTTAATTTAGACCATGCCAGCGTCGGTAAACGTGGGCGCAGCATCAGCAACAATATCCCAGCAGGCAGCGCGCGCCAAACCGCCACCCAGTAGGGCGACATATCCTGTAAGTAAAGACTCACCAGTGCATAGGTGGTCCCCCAAAACACCGGGGCGAGTAATGCAATCACAAACGTCATAATGACTTCTTAAAAAGTATCTTGATATTAAGATATATTACTTTGAGAGAATAAAACAGGCAAGTGCTGAGATAAGGTTAATACGGAGAAAAGAAAAATGGACTGGCGTTTATGCCGCTTTAGCTATGCGCACGCAGAGCTGCGCTTAAGTCTTGTTTGCCGTATAATCGGGCGTCATTTTTCACAGGCGGGCCAGCATGTTCCATATCGCACTCTATGAGCCAGAAATCGCACCTAACACGGGTAATATCATTCGCCTTTGCGCAAACAACGGCAGCCAACTGCATCTGATTGAACCATTAGGCTTTGATCTAGAAGAGAAAAAACTGCGTCGTGCTGGTTTAGATTATGCCGACTTAACCAATGTGACTCGCCATAAAGACTTCGATGCCTTCCTCGAAGCCATGGCAGGCAAACGCATTATGGCCTGTACCACTAAGGGCAGTCGCCCTCACACTGAACTCAGTTTTGCCAAGGATGATGTGCTGTTATTTGGCCCTGAAACCCGCGGCTTACCGATGGCGATTATCGAGTCGATCCCGACTGAACAGAGACTGCGTATTCCAATGGCGGCCACCAGCCGAAGTTTGAATCTGTCAAATGCGGTGGCAATTATCAGCTACGAAGCATGGCGTCAGCTCGGGTTTGAAGGCGCGGTTTAATGCGTAGTGATGCTTAAGTGGATTAGGCTGGACTTAACCAGCCAATTTTTCAATCACTAAGCCATCAACTCCGAAAGTTTTTAAAGTTGGACGGTTTTAAAGTTGGACACCCAACCTTAATAGCGCGGTAGTTAACCTTCGACTATGCTTTGGTTAAGCATTAAACAAGGAGGTTTGTATGCCGCGCCCTCGCAGAACTCAGATAAGCCTTGAAGACACTCCCTATTACCATTGCTATAGTCGCGTGGTGCGGCGAGCGTTTTTATGTGGTGATGATACCTATTCGGGTAAAAACTATGACCATCGCCGTGCTTGGGTAGAGTCATTATTATTTGAACTTGAAGCGGTTTTCGCGATTGATGTCGCGGCCTTTGCCGTAATGTCCAATCATCTACATGTGGTGCTACGAGTCGATATCGAGACTGCAAACCGTTGGACAGACCGCGAAGTGCTTGAGCAGTGGCATAAGCTATTTAAAGGTGATGAATTAACACACAAATTCGCCAAAGGTGAGTTAATTGAGGCCCATGAGGTCAACCGATTAAAGCATTCAATTGCCATTTATCGCAGTCGATTATGTGATATTTCATGGTTTATGCGCTGCCTCAACGAACCGATTGCAAGACAAGCAAATCAAGAAGATAACTGCACAGGTCGCTTCTGGGAGGGGCGGTTCAAATCCCAAGCCCTACTCGATGAATCCGCCGTGTTAGCCTGTATGACCTACGTTGATTTGAATCCGATTAGAGCGCAACTGGCTGATACACTAGAACAATCCGACCATACCAGCATTCAACTACGCATTCGGGCTGCATTAAAAGGTGAGCAGCCCAGCAATCTCCTTCCTTTTATTGGGAACGAGTGCGACAACCAACCCAATGGCATTACGTTTTCATTAATGGATTACCTTCAATTGGTAGATGATACAGGCCGAATTATTCGCAACGATAAACGTGGATGCATCAGCAAAAGTAGCGCCAAGATACTGAACAGATTAAATATCCCCCATGACAATTGGCTTAAACTGACCACAGATTTTGGCAAGTTATTTCATGGCCCAGTAGGAACCTTGCAAGAACTGACAGATTACTGCGAACATCTCGAAAAGCGACGACGGCACTTTGCTAAATGCTGCCAGCACTTTCACAGCAACTGACAACGGCTTATAACATTCCGAAAGCCGTCCTTTACAAAAACTCCCAATCACTATGGGACGAATTACCTCGTCTGAAAGACACCCTTTTTTAAGGAATTAGCGCAATTTATTGTCTTACATGCAGTCCCTACGACTGTTGATGGTTCTTACTTAAGCCATTTTGACTCGGACAAGTTGTAGGCAAACAGAAAGTGCATTATGTTATTAATTTAAAATGGGTGGCTGGATTTATTATGGTCGCTGGATTTATTATGGTCATGCCATCGATGCCTGCCGCGCCTCATATGATGTTCTTGTTCATCAGCTCGCAAATTTGCTAGCGGCTTCCTTCAGACCAATCCTCGCGGATAAGCCCTTGCCATTCGCTAGTAGTTAACGTTTAATAACAGGATGTTATTGAACGGTGACCTTCCTACAGAGGACTTTCACCTCATTAGTTCATGCCCATGCTGGGCGTACACAATCGGCTGCACAGCGACTGGCTTTCCGCCGCTTTGCGGCTCCAAACCGGCGCGTGAGCTGGGCGTTATAAGTCATTGAGGTGTTATTTGAGTAATCGAGCGTTTGAGAGAAATTACACCTTAATCACTTTGATACCAGTATTGATGCCAGGTTTTATTCTTTATTGTCTGATTCAAGGAAATATAGATAAGGCATTAATACTTTTGGGTATTTTTTGCTTTTCTCTGTATTGTTATTCGCGTAGTTTAAAGATCATTCACACGGTAGAGGGTTTCATCTCTAGGATGGTGTGGTGCTGTATTTTGTTATCAGTAACGTTAGTTATCGTAGCTATATCTCCCGAAGCTAAAAACGCATTTGCAGGGGCTGTTCTATTTTTGTATGTCCCGAGTTTGCTTATTAGTATTTTTGTGCTCAACAGGAGTCGGCCAGCCAAAGAGCTTAAGAAAAAGCTGAAAATTATTTATAACAAGTACTGACTAAAAATGCTTGTCTTTGAGTATCACTACCACGCTCAGAATTGAATTGCATGGGTATCCAGTTAAGGTTGTACTACATAATCAAAACTGCCCGTTCGGGTATAAATGAGTCGGCTTAATGAGATGGCGCGATGGGCGTCATTTCTATCCCGCGAAATAGCTGATAGCGGTCAATATCGTCGTCCAAATATTGGATATTTTGCGTCCACTGCCATGCCCCTTGGGACGATTTTGCCTCGAACAACAATTGAATCAAGGCAGAGCGAGCATTCACGACTCCCTCGCCCAACAGGGAATAATCCCCATTTTGTTGATATAAACTAAAGAGTTGCTGCTTTTCCTGCGAGACTCCATCGTAATAGGTCAATAGCACTTGCTCGCCCTGCTCCCTAAACCACCAAGTCTCGCTGTAGGGAGCACGCGTGCCGACACTCACAGAGAGGATCAACTGGCGCTGATCATGGGAGCAAAAGCCATTCACTATGACTTGCCTAGGGGGTTCCCCCGCCTTGGCAGCATCTCCCGCCCATTGACCGACAAACTTTGGGCAAAACTCGTTAAAGCTGACCTTAGCGGCTAAGGTCGAAAAGGAAACCAAGCCGATAAGTCCAATGACTATCCCTAAGCCGATGATGAATCGCCGATAACTTTGCTTAAATCCCATTTATCCCCCCATAACCGTCCACTAAACAACGGTATAAGTCCGCTTACTATGGCCAAAAAACAAAAGGTCTGCAATGCAGACCTTTTTAATGGGTTAACTTAAGCCAAAGCCTAAGCTAACACCTTAGTGTTAAATGACTTGGCCTATTGGCCAAATCCCGTGGCTTTAATATCGACGGTTTGCACTTTGCCATACTTAGCGGCGATTGGCGCAACCTTACTGGCGTTGCCAATCAGCACAAATTGCAAGTCCTTCTGCGGGAAGTAAGTTTTCACTAACCTTTGGGTTTCTTCTAAGGTTAAGCCATCCACTTTTGCTTGGAACTCATTGATAAACTTATCATCGAAGCCGTAGAGATACATGCCAGATAAGAGTCCTGCCAATTGGCCTGAGGTTTCAAACTTAGGCGGGAACTGACCTTTAACATAGGCCTTAGCCGAATCAAGGGTGGCTTGATCTACGCCTTTCTCCCATAAACGAGCATAGGTTTTCAGTGCTAGATCAATCGCTTCTTGAGTGGTTTCCGTCTTAGTGAAAGTGCTAATAGTAAACACACCCGAATCGGTATAAGGACTAAAACCTGAGCGTGCGCCATAGGTTAAACCAGCATTTACCCGCAGTTCGTCGTTCAGCCAAGAGGTAAAACGACCACCTAAAATGGTATTCACTACTGTCAGCCCCACATAGTCTGGGTTATCACGACTAATGCCTAAACCACCGATCACAAAGGTGGTTTCGATTGCATCGGGTTTATCCACCAGCAGGACTTTGGCCTCGGTCAACTGAGGTAAACCTTGGTTTAAGTCAGGCTGCACTAACTTTTCGCTGCCTTTCCACTGGCCAAAAGTCTGGGTTAGCTTGGCCTTCATCGCCGCGACATCAAAATCACCTACAACGGTAATAGCCGTATTGGCGGGTTGATAGTAGCTCTTATGGAAGGCTCGCAGCTGCGACACTGTCACTTGCTCAAGGGAATCGCTGTTGCCAGAAGCCGCATTACCATAGGGATGGGCACCAAATACCAGCTTATCGAAGTAGCGACCAATCACCGCCCGTGGGCTTTCTTTATCTTGCTGCAACCCTGCAATAGAGCGTTGCTTAAGCTTATCGAACTCGGCGGCATCAAAGTCTGGGGTTAACATCGCGGCACTAAATAAACCCAGCATCACATCGGTATCTTTCGCCATAAAATCGGCGGCAAGATAACTGCCTTCTTTATCGGCTTCGGCACCTAAACTTGCGCCGAGAAAATCCACTTGCTGCTCGATATCCGCCTTAGATTTACCACCCGCACCGAGGAGCAAACCTTCGGCGGTCATCTGCGCTACACCTGCGGTAGTGTCATTGACTGCGCCAGCACGTACCACGGCATTTAAGGTGATTAACGGCACTTCGCGCTGGGGCATTAAGTACAGAGTTAAACCGTTATCTAATACAAACTTATCGTAACTTGGCATCACAAAGCTGCCAGTTTCGACACGTTTTGGCGCCGATGTCGTAGCACAACCCGCTAAGGCTAAACTTGTGCCTAGGGCTAATGCGGCCATTAACTTAGAAGGTTTGCCGAGTGATACCGCCATGAGTGATTTCATTGCAGCTGATTTCACTACTGTTGATTTCACTACGGTTGATTTCATTGCTATCGATTTCATTGAGAGGACTCCTCGGTTGCCGCCAGCACAGCCACAGTGCGATTCGATTTACGTAAATAAGTTTGGGCAACTCGTTGAATATCTGCGCTCGTCACCTTGTTATAGGCTTCAGGCGCATTAAATAGCTTGTCGTAACTGCCAAAATACATCTCATAGGTGCCTATGGTGTTGGCCTTACCATTAATGGTTTCCATCGCACGATAAAAATCCATCAACTTGATATTTTTGACTTTATCCAGTTCTTGCTGGGTCACGCCACTCGTCGCAATCGCATCGATTTGCTCAATCAGCGCGCGCTCCAACGTCGAGGCTTTCACCTCAGGCGTGGCAACGCCCATCACATAGAAGAGGTTAGGATCGACCGACATCGGCATATAGGTTTGCGCTTCTAAAGCAACTTGCTTATCCACCAACGCTTGATATAAACGCGAGCTATTACCTTGGCTTAGAATCGAACTTAATAAATCCAGCGCATAAAAATCCGCGTGAGTCGCCGCCGGAATATGGTACGCCAGCATCACATTCGGTGTGCTGACCGAGGCCTTTTGCACAAAAGTACGGCGCTCGCCCTTTTGCTCAGGCTCAACGGTACGAATCGCTTTAGGCGGAGTTTGTGCCGGAATAGGCGCAAAGTACTTGTCTGCCAAGGCTTTTACTTGGGCAAGTTTTACATCGCCGGCAATTACGACCACGGCATTGTTCGGCGCGTAATAGGTTTTATGGTACTGGACTAAATCTTCCAGCGACCAAGCGGCGATATCCGACTCGTGGCCGATCACCGACCAAGAATAAGGATGGGCTAAAAAGGCCACACCTTTGATTTCACCTTCGAGGGCATTCCAGTTAGAGTTTTCTAAACCTGTGGAGCGCTCCGACTGCACTACGCCACGCTCGCTTTCCACCATTTCGGGGTTGATATCTAAGTTAGCGATACGGTCGGCCTCAAGGTCGAACATAGTTTCGAGCGCATTGGCGGGGAACCAATCGGTATAAACCGTCATGTCTTCAGTGGTATAGGCGTTGTTCGCACCACCTGCGGCTTCCATAGTGCGGTCGAACATTTTTGGACCGTACTTTTTCGAACCGTTAAACATCATGTGTTCGAAAAAGTGCGAAATACCGGTAATGCCGGGGACTTCGTTACGTGAACCGACTTTCCAAAATAAATACATGTTGGCATTGGGAATTGAGGCATCTTCTAGCACCATGATTTTCATGCCGTTATCTAGCGTGAAACTCTTAATGTCTTCTGCCGTGGTGGCCTGTGCTTGGCTTAGGGGATTAAAAAGTCCCATGGCCAACACCAGAGCCGATAGCGTGCGCTTCATCTTGTTCGCTCCTTGCTGTAAAAATTCACATATGAGGGCATAATGATTAACAAATCAAGCGCTGGATGCTTATCCAGCGCCGATTTTTTGTAAGCTCAAGTTATACCGAAAAGCCGACGGAATAACGCAGCTTAAGTTTATTGGCCATTAAGTGCAGTCAAAGCCACTTTAGTCATGGCCTCAACCCCGACTTTTAGCGCACTTTCATCCACATAAAATGCCGGTGAATGGTTGCTGGCCGCGGCTTCTGGATCAGTGCCCTTTGGCGTCACCCCAAGGAAGAAAAACATCCCCGGAGTTTCTAAGGCGTAATAAGAAAAGTCTTCGGCACCTGTGATTAACCCGGGTTCAATCAGCATCTTATCGCCCACAACACTGGCAAGCACTGGACGCATACTGGCGACTAACTCGGGATTATTAACCACCACGGGATAACCAGGATGGATCTCTGTAGTCGCGGTTGCACCTAAGGTTTTCGCAGATAATTCCGCGATTTCAGCTAAACGTACTTTGATATCGGCACGCATAGGCTGGTCAAAGGTGCGAATCGTGCCTATCAGCTCGACTTCATCGGGAATAATGTTAGAGCGAATACCACCATTAACCGCGCCAAAGCTCACCACGGCAGGGGCTTTAGTGATATCCACCTGACGGCTGACGATCGTTTGTACGTTAGTGATAATTTGCGCCGCAGCGACAATTGGATCGACCCCATTCCAAGGGCGCGAGCCATGGGTTTGGCGGCCTTTCACTTTGATGGTAAAGGAATCTTCACTCGCCATCGCCGGGCCACTGCGCAGGCCAATCATACCGCTTGGCATACTCGAGGTCACATGCATACCAAACACTTGATCAGGCTTACGTTTCGCAAATAATCCTTCTTTTAGCATTAACTTAGCACCGCCCTCTTCCCCCTCTGGCGCACCTTCTTCGGCGGGTTGGAAGATAAACATCACATCGCCCGCGAGGTTGTCTTTCACTTTGACTAAGTTCTCGGCCACACCCATCAACATAGCCACATGGGTATCGTGGCCACAGGCATGCATCACCCCCACCTTTTGATCGCGGTAAGTGTCGGTCGCCTTAGAGGCAAAGGGCAAATCGACCACCTCAGTCACAGGTAAAGCATCCATATCCGCCCGAATTGCAATCAAGGGACCAGACTTGCCACCTTTCAACTTTCCGCCCTTTAAGATTGCCACCACGCCCGTATGCGCCACACCCGTTTGTACTTCTAAACCTAATGATTTCAGATGCTTTTCAACAATCTTGCTGGTGCGAAACTCACGATTAGATAACTCCGGGTGTTGATGTAAATCGCGGCGCCAGTCGATCACCTTTTGCTCCACACCCGCCGCAAACTTAGCCGCATCCGGCATAGCACTGGTCGCCGCTTGCGCCGAACTCAAACCCGCGCCCATAAAGCTCAAGGCTAAAGCCGAAGCGAGTAATGTCTTGGAAAAACGGGATTGGTTTGCAGAAAAGTTAAGCCCAAATGATCTTGGGATCGATGATGTTGAGATAGCAGATTTTGAAATAGCCGATTTTGAAATAGATAGTTTTGATACAAAAAGTGATACAGCAGGTGATACTGAAGGTACAGTCATAGCGATAGCCTATTGTTGTTTTTATAAGCTACCTAAACTACACGGACATGGATGAATTGTTAATAGATTTAATGATGAGGGTAAAAGAGACAGTGCTTTATTGGAGACTGTCTCTAGTCGTCATTCCCGCAATACTTCTGAGCGGGAATCCAATTTAAACCATCATTCCCGCAATACTTGTGGGCGGGAATCCAGCTTAAACCGTCATTCCCGCAACGCTTCTGAGCGGGAATCCAGCGTTTAGAGATCTTAAGCTTTAAACATGGGAAGAATTGGACTGGTGGTTCACTGGCAAAGAAGGCTGTGACGATATTATATACTTCGAAAATAGTTACTTACAATTATGCATTTGCGATTAAGCACCGCCATTACAGTGACACGCAACCAGTCCGTCCATGGATGCTCGAACGTGGCATCTGCTGTATAGGACATACGAATGTCGCGATCACATGGATGTGAATAAGCGACCATGCCACGGACGGTCACCTCCATGGCAGCGCTTAATACCGTTAATCCCTGCGTATATCTGAAAGCCCGCATTTTCCGGCCTTGCGAGCACAGCTAATCACCATAATTGAATCAGTTCTCTAGAGCTTTGATTCATCTTAAGGGAAAACCGCCTCAGAATAGCCGCGAATAGTGTAATAGCACGGGTAGTATGGTGTAGAGTGATTCATGGGCGAGTTTTTGGACAATATCGTGTTAGATCATCACCTATTACTGGTTAAATTTGAATAAACATTTCTATGCGGTAACGCCGCCATGCACTCCTTTTGTAGTCAAGAATAGTGGTCCGTTTATTGTCTGCTGGTGGTTTTTAATGGTTTACCTTATTGCTATTTAGCATACATGATTAACTTGAAGAATTGGCTTAAGCGCATAAAAAATGGACCTGCGAAATCAAACTTGCGGCACTTGGATATAAAGGCTTGGTGGTATTAGGAGAGCCTAAGTGTTCATATCTCAGGCTTGAACAGATTATATAATGCTTGTTTTACTGTTACTAATACAGAAAGCAATAGACCTATAAAAACCTATAAGAATCAATGAATTGTTATAAGCAATATATTAATTACCATTTATACTTTAATTGAAAGGTTAAAACTTTACTTTATCTATTCGTACGAAAAAATAAACTAGCAATAATATTGGAAATACTACTAATGAGGTATTTATAAAGTTGCTAGATATTTGATTCATAAATAATATCTTATATGTGGCAGCATACATGAAAGATACAAATGCAACCAAGCGATAATTACATGAAAAATCAAATAACTCTCCACAGTGATAACACTTTGCCTCTTTACTAATAACCAGATTATATAATGAAATGTTCTTCTTGCAATACGGGCAATGTTTTAATATTTGCATAAACTAGACCTCGACAGCGGCTAACTTCAGCCTACTCTAGCAGACTGAAGTTAATACTAAAAACTTTTAGTTTTCATTTCTATGAAAATTTGGATCACCTGGATAAGTAATACCACCATTGCCACCTAAGCCACCTGAGCCAATTGTACCACTGGAGCCACCTACAACACCAACTGTACCGCCAGCCATACCTGCGCTACCATGTCCAGTCGAACCACTGCCACCACTATTAGTTTGTGTTTGCAAAGTGGCTAACTTCTTAAACTCTTCCGCTGTATATGTTTTTCCATCACGAATAACCTTGAGAATATTACCGTTTTTAAAAATTAAAATATCCCCAGGCCTAATCAATGGCGTAAAATGAGCATCCCAGTTAATAGCTAATGCAACACTAGCACCTGCAACTCCTACCAGTCCTGCTTTATTAGTCACAATAGCTAACTGCGCGAAGCCAGTCGCTTCTGTTGAAAATAGTGTGAGCCCTAAATACCCCATTCCGGTACTGGCAGCTATTGTGCCAATCTCCCATGTGGCGGCAAATAAATATGCAGCTTGTAATTTCAACGCAACATTCTGAAAGTTATAGTCAAATTGTGATACTTGGTATTGGTGGCTAAAATTTTGCACTATATCTAACAGCTGTGCTGTTTTAGGATCCTTCCTCCATTCAGTGCATTCATCATCTGAATAGCAATTCAGTGGCGAATCTTTGAAATAACCTGCTGGAATTTGTTGAATTTGATATTTCGATTTATAATTAATAAATTGATAGTAGGTTATAGTGTTTACAGTTAAATCATCATCTTTTATTATAAAAGTATCGGAATTTTTAAAATTTATATAACCTTGCTGCACTGTAACAAAAACATTTATACGTTCGTAAGGATCACAACCACCATAACATCTTATTGTATACGTAGTTTGACTATTTGGTACGTAATTTGTTGCTATTGGACCATCTTCACCTGGCTCAGTCATCCCTTTTGCTGGAAAAGCGTTAAACGAAAAACTCGTCAAAGCTATAATTGCAGATGCTATTAATCCTTTATTACCTTTATTCATTCCACCCCATCCATTAGAATAATATTTTCCATACAATCAAAGTCTGAATTATATATTAAATCTACAACAACAAACAGGCAGCAAATTTTAAATACATGTTAAAAAATGTAACAGTTGATTTCATTTTAATTAAAGAATATTAAGAGATCAGTTTATTTAACAATCATAATCGTTATAAACTATACAAATTAAAATATTAGAATTCACTTCAAATCGGGGGAATTGCCACAAAAGCAATGTGAATAATTTATATGAGTTATTACATATAGTAAGTGAAGCTATAGAATGTATTTTAAGTTGCTTATCTTCGAGTCGTCGCAAGTTTTGGTGCAAAAGTGCGTTAGCCCGAAGCCATCGCAAAATGGCAGGATTGTATGCGCGAACCAGACTAGGAAAATCTGATTCACAAATTTTACGATCATGTATTTCAATCGCGTCCTAAAGACATTTTATAAAAACCTTCAGATCATACATTTTCATTGATAAATGCCTTGAAAACATCGGACTGACGGCTCTCTATTAAACAAGGTCAAGACGCTATGTATCATTGGTAAAATAGACCAATTTACCTTGTCTATTTTGAAACAATGCCATAGTCAGCACGAAAGGATTTTAACCCTCGGCTTGAAAATTGTAGGGCACGGGTGTCGAGGGCTCTCTCTGCCCAGCCTCTAGCCAAAATATCCTTAAGGATCCATTGACCTAGAACACCCGCAAGATGACTGCGGCGTTCACTCCAATCGAGGCATGACTTACACAAAGGGCGGCGAGATTGACGACTTTTCGGCACATAACTTAAACCATCTATTTCCCCATCCGTGATGCCCAGCAACGAGAGATCCACACCACGTTTAGCAAAAAAGGTCATCCCTGCGGCGGTGATGTTTGTGTCGCTCCCCTCATGGGCGATCAAATTCTGCCGACTTAAGCTGTCGTAAAGCGCAACCCCCAATTCACCCGCGAGATGATCATAACAAACGCGAGCCAGTCTCAATCTAGGGTCCGCTGGTCCATGGATTACCTTAGGGCTCGCAATGGCCGCACTTATGTTGAGCAGACTTTCCAACAGTTCGGCCACTTGGCGACTCTGCAGCTGAAAATACTTATGCCTCCCCTGCTTACGCACGAGCAATAGTTCGCCTTCAACCAACTTAGTTAAATGGCTGCTGGCAGTCTGCGGAGTGATATCTGCTTCAAGAGCCAGTTCTGTCGCCGTCAATGCCTGTCCACCCATAAGAGCAATCAACATACGTGAGCGGGCGGCGTCACCAATCAAGTTGGCAATAAAGGCAATGTTAGGTTCCATGCTTGTAATCTCATTCGGGGACAGTTCGATAACCATCGAAGCATTAAGTTTTCAGGTAATTACAATGCAACTAAAACCTCTAGCACACAAGCCAATGGCGCCAAACACGATGAAAATTACCTGTTTTATCGAATACAAAATAGACCCGTTCAAATTGGAACAATTTGCCCAATATGCTGAAAACTGGGGCGATATTATTCCAGCCTACGGCGGCGAACTCCTTGGCTACTTTCTGCCACACGAAGGCACCAATGACACTGCATATGGTCTCATTAGTTTCGATAGTCTGGCCCACTATGAACGCTATAGAGACAAACTGAAAACAGAAGCCGCAGGCAAGGCAAATTTTCAGCTGGCCAAGCAAGGAGAATTTATTTTGAGTGAAAAACGCAGTTTCCTAAAGCCGATAGCAAAGACCTATCAAAGAGCTGCGGAGACAACACTATGATGGTCGTTATTTTTGAAGTTGTGCCGAATCCCGGCTGCCAAGAAAGGTATTTAGAGATAGCCGCCGACCTGAAATCGACCCTGAGTAACATTGAAGGATTTATTTCAATCGAACGGTTTCAGAATATGGTCAATCCCGAACGCTTATTATCGCTGTCATTCTGGGAGAATGAGGCTGCGGTACAGGCTTGGCGACAACAGATATATCACCGCGAGGCACAAACTCAAGGACGCGAACAATTATTCGCCGATTATCGCCTGCGGGTTGCCGAAGTTGTTCGTGACTATGGCATGTTCGACCGTGCTCAGGCACCAGGAGCAACTGATATGCTGCGACTCGAGTAGCGGACCACGCTAGCATCCAGTCTTAGCGGTAAAGGACATGATTTTAGTTAAACCGCTACGACTGCATTAATTTACTTTCTGCATCTCTTTATAAAAGAATACGACGTCCTTATCGATGATTTCGAGTCGCCAGCCATAGTGCTGGGCGAGCCATTCGAAGGTCGCTTCGGCGTAAAAATTGATATGAGTTGGGTCATTTTTATAGTGCCAACTGGCAAATGCGGTTTGATTTTGTACCCGCTTGGTCATCACTGCCAAAATGCCCTTGGGTTTTAATAGGCTATCGAGTTGGGCAAGCAAACCTGCGGCATCGCTTACGTGCTCTATCACTTCTGTTAAGGTAATAAAGTCGTATTGGCGGGCTAAAATTTCGGGGTTATTGGCGTAATAAAGGTCGTAGTTCTCTATCCGATAGCCACGCGCCTTTGCCATAAGACTCAATGCCTTGCCTTCACCGCAGCCAAAATCGAGCCCCACTGCTAATGGGCTAACACGACCGAGTAGCGGCTCTAGTGTGCGGTTCAAAAATGTTTGATAGCCCAGATCATCGGCATAATTCTCATGCTTATCGTATTCGGCTTTTTCTGCCTCGGCCGAGAGATAAAACTCGGGAGACACGCTAACCAATTGGCAGGTTTGGCATTGATGGTAATCGCGTTTTTTATCTTGATGATAAGCGAGTAATTCAGTGCCATGGCATAAGGGGCAAATATTCAACAACAATTCCTAGTGGTGATCCTGATGGTAATAGTAGTCACGCAAATAACAGCCAAACAAGTTCCCATTAAACGGCGGGTCAGTGGCCGAGGCTGTCACTCAGGTTTAGGGATTTTACGCTCTTTTGCGGCGGCTTCTTTCGCCTCACGTAAATATTTTTGCTCACGGGTTTCCCTTTCGTCGAACTGTTTTTGAGCCTTCAGCTTTTGCTTTGCTTCCCAATCCGTGGTTTGCGATTTTTGTTTAATTCTCTCTTCTCGCTCGTTTGTCTCTTTAGCCGCTTGGCGCGCCTTTTCTAATTGGGCTTGCTCTAGCTGTTGGGAGTCGGTACGCGCCTTATCGGCCTTTTGCTCTAAGGTTAGCCGTGGTTTTTGTGCATCTGCCGCACTCGCAATGGGAGTGATGGCACTCAAACACGGCACGATAAAGGCGATTATTTTAACTATATGTCCCATTTCCTTGCTCCTTGTCCTAGATCGTATCTGGGCTCACAATGGGTCAAACATAGCATAAAATTTTATAAAACTAGGGTTACTCAGCATGATTTGCATCGAAAATAACAGATGGGATTAGTCTTAAACTTCCGTTTTTATTTATATATTTGAGTGAAACCTCGATTCGGTTTATTTTTAACCCGGTATGAATGGTGTACTATTTAGGTTAATTTCGATATAAACGAAAGACCTAGGGAAATAGGATGTGACCTTATTTGCGTCACCAGGGAGTATCCTAAATGATTAGATGGCAAAACTTGCTCGATAAACTCAGTACAGATGACCCCGTATTGCAAGAAAGGCTATCTCTTTGGCGCGCACATCCCCATCAAGAGCCCCTAGCCCTTATTCAAGGCTTTAGTTTTATTAGCGCCAATCGCGCGACACTCACATATTTTGGCACCGAATATGATGCCTTTGTGAATGCAACTCCCTATGATTTTTCGCCTAGGATCCAATCATCTGGTCGCAACAGCGTTGAATCGGCAAGGGAAATGATCCTCGAAGCCATTGCAGGCAATCATGTGGAATTCAATTGGCTGCACCTGAATCAACAGGGTAATGAGCTGCCAACGAGGATCAATCTGTATCGCTGCTATCTGCAACAACAAGCCGTGATCCTCGTTGAATTACAGGCCCTTAATCGCCGAAATCAAATACGGGAATCCATCTCCGATGGTTTTGCCCATATTCCCAAAGAAATTCTGTCGACCACGTTAGAAGAAAGTGCGGAAGCGGTTTATATCACAGATGCGGACAATAAGGTTCTCGCCGTAAATAAAGCCATGTGCCGCATCTGTGGTTATAGCGCTGAACAACTGATTAATAAAACACCCGATTTTTTAGAGGCACGCCGCCTAAATTTAGGGGAAGAAACCGAGTGCCAAATCGCCTTAAGACAGAGGGGATCATGGCAAGGTGAAACCATAAAAAGACGGTCCGATGGGAGCACTTTCCCAGCATGGCAGAGCAGCCGAAAAATAGTGACGGATGATGGAGCACTGTTCCACGTTAATATCTTTAGTGATATCAGCACTAAGAAGCTATTGGAAACCCAACTCACTACCCGTGCCATGTATGACACTTTGACTGGGCTACCGAATCGTTTTCATCTGAAACAGATCCTCAATGGCGCCCTTGAAAATCTCAAGAAAGATCCCCTCTCCTTAGGGGCGCTGATGTTTTTAGACCTTAATGGTTTTAAGAATATCAATGACAGCTTTGGCCATTCTATGGGGGATAGAGTGCTACAGCTAGTGGCGGCTAGGCTTGAGGCGGGTTGCATTGACAAGGCCGATATCGCACGTATGGGTGGCGACGAGTTCACCTTAGTGCTGCAGGATTGCAGTTGTAAGGATGAAATCCAGCTGTTTGCAGAGCAAATTTTGAGTTTATTTGACAGCCCCTTCGAAATTGAGGGCCAAAAGTTTTTCCTTGGCACTAGTATTGGTATCGCGCTTTTCCCCACCCACAGTGACCAAGCGGGACAACTGATTAGCCTCGCCGATACCGCCATGTATTGTGCTAAGAAGAGCCAGCCACACTTAGTGTTTTATGATAAAGCCATGAGCCAGGCTGCCGAGTTAAAATTAAAACTCATCAACAGCTTAAGGCACGCACATAGTTTAAAACAATTCACTCTCGCCTATCAGGCCATAGTCGATTTGCATACTAACCAACCCGTGGGGGCCGAAGCCCTGCTGCGCTGGCAAAAATCACCGACCGAACACTTTGATGCGGCAGAATTTGTACCACTGTTAGAAGAAACGGGCTTAATTGTCGGCATAGGCCAATGGGCACTCGAAGAGGCCTGCCAGCAGGCGGCATTGTGGCGGGCCCAGTATCAGTCCGATTTTAGAATTTCAGTCAACGTCTCGCCCCTGCAGTTAGAACATGTGGATTTTGTGGGCCAAGTGACCACGGCCCTAACAATGTCGGCGTTACCCGCAAATGCATTAATTTTAGAAGTCACCGAATCGGCACTGCTACGTCAACCCGAGTTGGCACGGCACACCCTAAAACGCATCAAAGCCTTAGGAGTCAGTATTGCCATCGATGATTTTGGAACCGGCTTATCCTCACTCAGTCGCCTAGGAACATTACCTATCGATAGCGTGAAAATTGATGCCGAGTTTGCCCTCAGATTAAGTGATATTTCGGGGCAAAAACTCTGCCATGCCATAGTGCAACTCGCCCAAGCGCTCGGCATTAACTTTGTAGCAGAAGGGATTGAAACACAAAGACAAAAGGATATTATCACCGATATGGGGCAAGGCTGTGCACAGGGCTTTTTATTCGGTTACCCCACCTCGGTGGAGCAATTCACCCAGACGTTTTTGGCTGAAAAACATATCGCCTAACACCCTAATAAATCGACTCATACATAGGCTAACTCATAGTCTCGATAGCCTTGCCAGCACACCATAAATATGGAATTACTCCCCTGCAAAGCAATTGGCTGGCAAAGCTATCTCATCATTTGCACTGCAAATGAATCGCAGCTATTAAACCGCGTTTTGTCCTAAGTTAGCGTGATCTGAATAAGATTTTAACTATTTTAATGCGTATGGAATGCTAAAAATGTGAGGAGTGAAAACCACTTGCCTATTTTGATGTTAGGTAGCGCAACTGCACATCGGGCGGCATTGCCTTAATCCGTAAATCCACCATCAGCTCAAACACCTCTATCAGGGGCTGAATATCGAGTCCGGCATCCAAGGCACTGAGCATATAAGCACTCGCCTCTTGAGTAGATAGACTATCGCTACGACTCGATTTGCGGATCTTATATCTCGACTCGTAACCTTCGGCTAAATGCACCGCCGGATATTGAGCCAACCAAGGGTTTAACTGCAATATTTTAAATGCCTTACGCCAGGTTCCATCGATTAATAACAGCACGCAATCGGCGGGGATAGGCTGAGTTTCAACACTCACACTCTGCTGCGAAGGATAGACAAGGTAAATCGGCTTATCACATCGAGCCAGTTCACTTTGCAATACGGCAAAATCGTCTTGTGTTTCACCAACATAAACCTGTGTATCGGGTACCACTAAGCTTAATACCCTAACGCTATTCTTTTTATGTTCCACCTCCGAGGGATGCTGCAATATCAAGAGTTGAGTCTGTGGATAGATAGGCTGCACATGGGCACACAGGCAAGTATCGAGTGGATAACGGCAAGTGGGACAATAGTGGCGGGTCAAAGCAGCATCTCAATAAAACATTTAAGAGGCAGTATAGCATCTCAACGGACGCTTCTAAAAAATGCCCGTAGCTAAGGTCAAATAAGCTACGGGCAAAGGGTGTCCTGTAGGTTAGCCGTATTATTAATGCTCCGCGGCTAACTGTTCTTGATGCCAGTGATCGAATCGGCTTAACGCCATCATGGAAAGTAATCCAATAGAGAAAACCCCCATCACTAACGCCACTGCATAGGGCGCAGTTAAATCCGTCTGTTGTACCAATCCTGCGAGAATAGAAGCGCCACTCATCTGAATAAAACCCAACATGGCCGCGGCCGTGCCCGCACGCTCACCGAAAGCCGACAATGCCATGCTAGTCGCCGGGCCGAGTAAAAAAGCAAAGCCGATACATAACAGCATCATAGGTAACATAAAGGCAAAGGCGGCAGCCATACCCGAGCTAGGGCCAAGCAATTGAGCGGCAATAATCAATGTCGCCGAGAACACCAGTAACCATAGTGCGAGGATCGCAGTTGGACGATTGCCTAACTTACGGATCACCACTGGCGCGGCAAAACAGGCAACAACATTGACGATTGCATTTAGACCAAACAGGCCGCTAAATGCCAGTTCAGACACCCCTAAATGGCCAATCAGCCATACGGGCGAGTAGGACACATAACTTAAAATCGCCGCCATGGCTGACATACAGGCAAAGGCATAAAATAGAAAATGAGTGTTACTCAGCACTGGCTTATAGCGCCCCCAGCGGTATAAAGGCCCAGTCGTTACAGTGTTAGCAGGACGAGTCTCGGGTAAACGATAGCCAACGACTAACATCATTAAAATGGCATAAAGGGTCATAAACACGAAGGTTGAGCGCCAGCCAAATTGCATGGCTAACAGTCCACCTAAGGTAGGGGCGAGTGCCGGGATCACGCAGATGGCACCATTTAAGTAACTGTAAATCTTGGCGCCTTCCTTTTGAGAATAACAATCACGCACCGCACTAAATACCACTATCGAAGTGGAACAGGCGGCTAGACCTTGCAGCACACGGGCAATTTGCAGCCAATGAAATTCGATGGCAGCGGCGGCCAATAAACTACTTGCACCATAGAGCAGCACCCCAAAAAGTGCGACGGGACGACGGCCATAACGGTCCGCCAGAGGGCCGATCAGCACTTGGCCTAACCCCATAGCAAATAAAAACAATACTAGTGTTGACTGTACTTCACTGGCTGATACGGCAAATTCTGTCGCCATAGTTGGCATAGAAGGTAGATAGATATCAATGGCTAACGGACTTAATAGCACCATAGACATCAGGATAGGTAACAGATTGCGCCGCATAAATATTCTCAATTAAACAGGAAAGCTATTTCAGTGGGCGCTATTTTAAATAACTCAAGGTATGAATAGAAATGGTATAATTTCCAAAGTGAATTTCCCCTGAGGAATATCTATGAATCTCGATAACTTAGCCCGAATCGATCTTAACTTGCTGGTCATACTGAAAGTGCTGCTCGAAGAGCAAAGCGTGACTCGCGCGGCAAGCCGCTTACATATCAGCCAGTCGGCGTTGAGTAAGAGTCTGAATCGATTGAGAGAAACCTTAGATGATCCTCTTTTTCAACGCACGGCACACGGCTTAAAACCCACGGCGCACGCCCTCAATCTGGGGCAAAAACTGCCTAATATTTTGCAGGATCTGTATCAATTAACCCAGCCACCCACTTTTAATCCTACCAGCAGCAATCGGCAATTTTCTTTTGCTATGGTGGAAAGCGCCTATGAAACCTTAATCCCTTACTTTATTGGGCCATTGCTTAATAGTGCGCCCAACATCAAGCTGGATTCCTATGTTTGGACCGAAAAATCCATGCAGGATTTACAGCAGGGGCAAATTGACTTTGGTATTTCCGGCAGAGACTTACATCCGCTGGCCGATCCGCGGATGGACAAATTACCCGAAGGTATTGCCTGCCAGACATTATTCACCGATGAACAAGTATGTCTGGTGCGTGAAGATCATCCGCTGATGGCTGCATTCACCTCAGCCCAATGGAATCTCCCCCTTTACCTCGATATGGCCCATGTACAAGTCCGCTGTGAGGGCAGCGATTGGTGGGCCTTGGATTACTTTCTCGCCGACCTTGGCCACAGACGCAAAATCAGCACCACAGTGCCCGACTTTTACGGCGCGGCCAGTGTGTGTGCCCACAGCGATTTGATTTTTACCTTGCCTTCGAGTTTTGCCCGCCACGCCTGTCAGCTTTATCCACTCAAGCTACTGCCCTTGCCCTTCGAGTTTATGCCTATGGCCTATGTGTTGTTATGGCACCAAAGAAATGATGAAGATCAGGGGCATAAATGGATTAGAGAAACCATTTGCCAGAGTGTAGCTAAGTTATTTACTCCCGCAGAAATGCTTTAAAACACCAAATAACCACCAATAAAAAGCCCGATAAAGCAAAGGCAGTATCGGGCTCTTATTAAAGTGAAGCACTACAAATAGTGGCTACAGAATAAAGGTGGCGACCTGTGCATTCAGATCGTTGGCACGCTCTTTTAACCCCCTCGCCTGGGCTAAATCCGCCATAGCAGATTCAGTGTTCTCATCGGTCACATCTTTAATCGCTACGGTATTTTGCGTGATCTCCCCGGTGACCTGAGTTTGTTCTTCTGCGGCTGTGGCTATTTGCCCCGCCATATCGGAAATCACATTCACCGCTTGGGTAATTTCTTCTAATGCCTGCGCCGCGGCATTGGCATCTTCGACACTGTGACCCGCTAACGCTTGACTGCTTTCCATCAGACTGACGGCTCTTGCCGTCGTACGTTGCAAGGTTTCAATTGTGGTATGCACTTCTTGGGTCGAATCTTGAGTTCGGCGCGACAATACCCGCACCTCATCGGCCACCACAGCAAAACCACGCCCTTGCTCACCGGCACGGGCAGCTTCAATCGCGGCATTGAGGGCTAACAGGTTTGTCTGTTCGGCAATCCCTTGAATAGTCGCTAAAATGCTGGAAATAGACTGGGCGTGACGACTTAAATCTTCAATCACCTCCGTCGCTTGAGCGACCTCATCCGCAAGGAAATTAATTGAGCTACGGGTTTTATTGACTAACTCTTTCCCCTGTAAACTGCTCGCGGCGGATTGCTGCGCCGCCGTCGCCGTGTTTTCGGCATTGGCGGCAATTTCATTGGTGGCACTCGCCATTTCCGTTACCGCCGTAGCCACCATAGCCACTTCCTGCTGCTGGCGTTGCAACTCGGCAACCGATGTTTGTGTCGTCGCTAGGCTGCGCTCGGCATCGGCATCTAACTCGGCCGCTAAATGACGAATATGGCTGATTAGTTGGTGCTGACTGCCCACAAAACGATTGAAGCTGCCGGCCAGTACACCCACTTCATCTTGGGTATCAATTTCAATGCGTTGGGTTAAATCACCGTTACCATCGGCGATACGAGCAAGGGCTTGTGATACTCGGCTCAATGGCCCGAGTAACATACCCACTAACCAGGAAATGGCTAACACACTCAACAGCAACACCAGTGCCGAGAGACCAAGTTGAGTGAGTAACAGGTTAGTCAATGGCGCTTCAAGGGTTTCCCTATCGAGCACTAAGACCAACTCCCAATCCGTATTGGGAATATCGACACTCCAGACGAGCTTGTCGCGGCCTTCATTCTCAAAATACATAGGTAATAATGCGCCAGTCTTACGGCTCTGTTCTGGCAAGTTTCGATTAAGCTCATTATCTATTTCACCTATAGATCTCATTGTCTTAGCATGATCCTTATAGGCGATAACTGTGCCATCTTTGTGCATCATAATGGCGTAACCGTTAGCGGGGAGCGTCATGCGATTCACGCTTTCCACTAGGCTTGCAATCGATAAATCACCACCGACAACCCCCTGCGAAGTCGCCTTAGCCATAGTGACGACTAAGATGTTATAGGCCACATCCATATAGGGTTTAGTGAGGATAAGGCTGCCTTCATTCATGGCCTGTTTGTACCAAGGGCGGGTTCGAGGATCATAACCCGTGCGATCAATGCTCGGATCCGAGTCCAACATTTGCCCGGTTTGCATTCCATAATAGGTCAGTTGAAAACGCCCTGAAGCCTGCGCCTGTTGCAATACGCTTAAGCTATCGCCTTCGATTTTGTTGGCCAGCGCTTCGACTATGTCCTGACGTCCGGCTAACCAATCCTGAATACGCTGTGCCTGTTGATCTCCTAGACGCTGAACTTGCTCTAAGCTGCTTTGCAGCAATAACGCTTTTTGGCTGGAGTAGCTTTGCCATGACAACAAACCAATCACGAGTGAAAGGGCTATCACGACTGAAATCAGGATCTTTTGTTTAAGCGAGTATGAGTTCATATGGGCGTCTATTGTTAACAAAGCACAAAATCAAGGATGGTGGTATAGATTGCTGAGCGTCGACAGTTAATGGTAATAAACTTACATTACTAACGAAAACCCATCAAAAAATTGGTCAAATTTTCGCACATTTTATATAACAAACAAAGCAATGCCGATAACCAAGATAATAAATAATTACACAAAAACAGAATATTAACTTACAAATTCGCAAGCTAAACACAGAGATCACCGGGAATTTACATTCATACTGCTATCACAACAAAAAGTCTCGATTGGCGTAAAAGAACGTAAATTAACCAATATTAACGTGACCGAATCCGTTTATTTATTGCACACTGACTCTCTATTGCTTTGGTCGTGTTGACGTTTCACGCTGATACTAGCGCCGCTTGGCGGAACTTATAGAGCGACATTCAACATACAGTCGCTGTCGTAACTGAAACATCAAACCGCCCTGATAAGGAGTTCCTATGATTTATCAACAGTTCCAACAGAGCCCGATGCAAACCCGAATTTCTGGCCCACGGGCCTGGTTAGCCATGGCTGTCAGTGTCAGCCTTATTTGCTTATCACTGTTTTTATTGCCATTTGTATTGTTATTTGGGGCTATTACCCTAGGTTGTATAGTGCTGTTTAGCCGCATTTATGTGGCGCGCCACTTAGCCCAATTGAATCGAGCGGCAGCCCAAGCTAGGGCAGCGCAAACGACAGGATCACAACATGATGATTCGATGCAGTTAGTGCGAGAACCCCATGCAACGCATTATCGGGGTCGTACTTTTGAGCATCAAGAGGATGAGCGTTAAGCATTTATGGTTAAGTGCTAGTGTTAAGCGCTATAGGGTAAGCAGGTCCTTGGCGCGTTTTAGGCTGTGGATCTCTGCACTATCGCGCGTCACCTCGAGTACTTTATCGATCTGCAATGCCAATGATTGCCACAGAGGCTGGATAATATCCGCCTCTTTTTGATTGGCATGGCGCCGAGCCAAATTGAGCAAGGCTGCCGCACCCACCACATCTATGCGACCTAAAATACCATCGGCTAGGGCCATGCTCAGCTCGATCATCGCGGGCACACTGTGACCATATTTGATCACCTCGCGTAAATAATGCTCCGCTTGGGTAAGATCGCTATCGAAAGCATTGTCATCGTGGAGCATATGCTGGGCGCGGGAGAACATAGCATCCAATTGCCCCTGCTCGGCGGCCTCGGCCATCCAATGCTCACTGGCGATAGCATCCCGTTGACATCCCTCGCCATTAGCCAGCATAAGCGCTAAATGGTATTGGGCATGGGGGTAACTTGCCTGCGCAGCTTTACTAATAAAATGATAGGCTTGGGCAAGATCATTTTGTTGATAATGCAGCACGCCTAAATTGGCCATCGCCTCGGTTTGTTCGCCATCCGCCGCTAGCTGTAAAAAGTGTTTCGCTTGGGCTAAATCCGGCTTAAATGATTCGCTACCTACGAGGTAGAAATACCCCAGCAATGCCATGGCATTAACAACACCCGCTGCGGCCGCTGCTGCTATCGCAGCTTCACCTTTAATCGTATCGGCTTCCCCCTGATAACCGTGGATTAAACTCACCCCATGCTCATAGAGGGCTTCCATATGTGTTGGGGCTGCAAGGGCAAACCAATAGGCGGCCTTTGCAAAGGTATCACTGGCTTTTTGGGCGACTTCCTTCACAACCGAGCTATCGTTTTCAGTACCGTAGTACTGATCGACGAGGGCAAGCTCTTGCTCCTTAAGCATTAATGCTTTGGTTTTAAAAGAGATCCCCACAAGATACTGCGCCTTGGGATCATCTTCCATCACAGCGCGGTAGCAGAGTTCTTTTACTGTGACTGAATCACTGGATTCATACCGATACTCCGGCGCTTCACGGCCAGTCGCCTTAGGGTACAAGTGCTCCACCAAGGCCAACACGTCCTTAATGGCTTTTTGGGCTAAGGCGAGTAATTGCTCTTGGGTAAGATGGTATTTTTCAGGGTGGGCACCACGGTTGCCATCGGCACGCAGGCGATGCAAAGCACGGGTCGTTTTAACATCGATAAGGCGTTTTTGGTTTAACTGCTCGATGCGGTCATAGAGATTAGGACTAGAAAATTCGCCCCCCTTCCCTTGCCCCAGCAAGGCGGTGAGCTTATGGGTAAAACTACGGATATGCAGCAGTGACTGAGTTGGCACATCCCGCACATAGTTTTTCGCACTGAGGTAATCATCTAGGAGAGGGGCCGAAAAACCTTGGATAAACTCACTATCCAATATCACAACCTGAGTCCCCATACATGTTTACCTCAATCCGATGTATTAAATCCGTATCATTCTGCGAGGGGCTTTTTAGACACCATATACAGGCGAAATAATGCCAAGTTGACGAATAAGCCAATGAAAGACATGAAGGTATCCGCCAACATTTGCACAGGTAAACCACCTAAGGCTGCGAGCCCTGATAATTGGCTACCAATCACAGAAAGCGGCAAATACAACATCAGTAATGCGATTGTTTTCAGTACGATAGGGCCACTAAAGCTAAAACTCGCCTTAATCGCTTCTAGGGGCGTTAAGCGTTCGACCACCACCATAAAGTTCACATAGGCTAAACGGGCGAAGAGGTAAAAGCTGATCACTAACCCCACCAGCCACATAGGGCCAAAAGCCGCGAACAACATTACTGGCGCTAAAATTGCGAGTCCCGAAAAAACCCCTGCCAGCAAGAGCGGTGGCACAAAAGGTAAACTCGCCTTTAACACTAAGCCCGCCGAAGGATTATGGCCCTGGGAACGCAGTTCGAGGTATAGGGTTAAGGCGGCGATTAACACTGAAAAAGTCAGCAATAGCAGCATCATAGCTATCATATGTGGTGCGCCAAATTGCGGGTTTTCCAGATCGACTTTGCTCATCTCGGCGCCTAACCACAACTGGATCCCAACTTGGATCAGCAGCAAGGGCACCGTCAACATGGCAAGCTGCACGAGATGGTTACGGAAAAAATTATAGGCTTCGGTCAAAATTGCGGATAGTGACATGCGACTTTCCAAAATAATTGAAATAAATGAACACTGTGAATTGCCGCTAAGAATACCCAAAATCCCTTAGCAATGCACAGAAGAAATCGCGAGTGTGGCCCTTAAATCACAGAAAACTACTGCAACAAAAGTCGTAAAGCCGTTAAACTGTCCCCCTTATTGCGCGCAAAACCCCAAAGGATGGCCTCATATGAAACAGACTCTCACTCTTTCAATTCTGCTTAGCAGTTGCATTTTAGCCGCGCCTACGAGTGCCGGATGGTTAGATAATCTTACTGGTTCTCAAACAAAAACCCAGGCAGCCACCAGCACTGTCACCCAATCGAATGAGCTGGTCGGCACTGTGATGTCACAGCTAGGCTTAAATCAAACCCAGGCAGAAGGGGGATTAGGCAGTTTATTGGGGTTAGCCCAATCTAGCTTAGGCACGAGTGATTACTCAACCTTAGCCGCCAGTATTCCTAATGCCGATAGTCTCTTGACTGCGGCCCCTAAGCTGGATGGCAACTCAGGCGTCTCTGGCCTGTTATCTAAGGCTGGCGATCTGGGCTCATCATTACAAGGTGGTGCTATGGTGTTAGATGCCTTTGAAAAACTTGGTATTTCGAAAGAATTGGCGGTACCAATGATCGATATTGCTAAGTCCTACCTTGAAACCAATGGCGCTGAAGGCACCTCAGATCTATTAATGAAAGGCTTAAATTCACTGCTGTAATTCAGTCTTAACTCACCCTAAGCGATACTAGGTTTAGGGTGAACTTTCCCCGCCTAATCGACTCTACTTTATATTCCCTCAGTATGAGAACCGCCAAATATGATCGCGAAATTAAGACGATTTATTCAATCACATACCCAGGCGATAACGCCCGAAGACAAGGCACATCAACTGAGGCTAGCTGCGGCGAGTATGTTGTTAGAAGTGGTGTTTGCCGATGATACCTTAGCACCTGAAGAGACTGCGCTATTACCCAAACTGCTCACCGAAACACTTTCGATGTCAGAGCAGGATGCTAAGGCGCTGATCGATGAAGCCAAGCATGTGCAAGGCAATGCAACATCATTGTTTGAATTTACCAATGCGATTAATACCGAGTTTAGCCTAGAGCAAAAACAACAACTTTTACTCGCCATGTGGCAACTCGCCTATGCCGATGGACAGCTGTCCCACTACGAAGACCAAATCATTCGTCGCACTGCAGATTTGCTATACCTCAAACACAGTGAGCTAATCCAAATGCGCAATCAGGCAATAGCAGCGGCGCATGTCAGAATTGCTAAATAATCACTCCTAATAGTGTTCCATCACAGCGGATCCTAGGCTCACCAACACTGGATCTCACAAGCCGTCTTCCTGAACTCCGTCGCGTCAAGGCATGAGACTTTTGGCTAAATTGTAAATAAATATTTCTTAAATTAAGTAAAGAGTGATATTGATACAAAGCCGTTAACTCACTGTAAGGAAGCACTATGAAGCCAAATTCACTACTTAATCGTACTGGTATCATCTCCGTTAGCGCCCTAATCACATTAGGCTTGTTTGTCTTTATGGCGCAGCTCATTCACAACCCTATCACCACGACGGGACAAGCCACGGATGCGCCACAAATAAACATACTCATGGCGGAACGCACTGCGGTTCCGCCAAAAGAGAACCGCAAACCCGAGCCACCTAAGCCCATTCCTGCGAGGGAGCGTATTAACAATCCCGGGACTGAAAGTGAACCGACACCTTTCACAACTGCAACCCCCACTCCTGAGATGCCCACACAAACAACACTGTTCACTCAGTCAACCATGACGGCCGAGGCTTTGCCCGTTGTACAAGTATCCCCCCGCTATCCCATAGATGCAGCACAGAGTGGAAAGGAGGGCTATGTGGTTGTGGGATTTGATATCACAGCCGATGGCACCGTGAGTAATGTGCGGGTTTTAGAGGCGAACCCTAAGCGAGTCTTTGATAAGGCGGCATTATCTGCGGTACAAAACTGGAAATACAAACCTAAGTTTGATTCGGGTAAGGCCGTGCCCCAACTCAATCAACAAGTGCAGTTGGATTTTAAATTAGATCAAAAGATTTAGGGCTAATGATCAAACCACCCAGTATTATCCGCAATACTGGGCAATTTATCTCCTTCATAGATCAATCTATTCTGGCATAACTAAGCTTTGTTTACGGCTAAGATGGCTCTTCTGCCACCAGAGGAAAGGGGCCACCAGCAATATCAGCACAAACACATAGGCCATACTCGCGCCGAGGGCGATACCCAGCGCTAAACAAAAGCCACACCCCAGCACCACTAATGGTAAATTCTGCCTTGGTAATAATTTTGCCGCGGCTAACATCGCCATTAAATAGATGATAACAAAAACCCCATTGCTCCAAGCGATCAAATGCTCTAATTCTTGCCCCGTCAGATAGGTCAGCACTATCACGCTCGCCATCACACTCAGCAATGCCGCTAGGGCCCTAATCGGCACTCCATGGGCATTTTTAACGGCAAAACAGCGGGGTAAAATGCCTTCACGGCTAAAGCTCCAGACCAAGCGTGCCGCACTTGCCGCATAGACGTTAACCGTCGCAAGGCCGCTTGCAATGCCTAAAACTCCTATCACTTGGGCGCCGTATCCCCCTAATAACGCATCGAATACACCAATCATGGCGACACTCTTCTCGGTTGGCACGAGCAAGAGTAGCAATGTGCAAGCGACATAAATCACCCCCACCAGCACAGTGCCCATCATCATCGCGGGGATCATATCCTGCTGCGGGCGACGAAAATCGTCGGCAAGGTGTGTCATGGCTTCTATACCGAGAAAACTCCAGAAAGCGATACCCGCGGCAATCATCACAGTCGGTATTTCAGGCATACCATGGCGGGTAATGGAGGTGAGTAGCCCCTGCTGGAAACTGCTCGCGCCGAACAATATCACTACCACGGCAACAATACAGAGAGTTAAGGCAAACTGCAGCTTAGCCGACACTTGGATCCCACGAAGATTAAGCAGAAATAGCCCCAGTATCACTAGGATTTCGGCGCCGACCTGGGACCAGCCTTCGAGGGGGATAAGCGCATTAACAAATTGAAATGTCATCAAAATGGCAGCCGGAGCCCCCATAGGAACTACCAGTAAAAAAATTAACCCTATGGTACGGCCCGCGGTGCGGCCAAAGGCTTTTTCGACAAAGTAAGCGGGCCCAGCAGCATGGGGGAATACACTGGCTAAACGTCCAAATACCAGTGCAACGGGAATAATGGCTAACGTCAGCAATAACCATGCGACAAGTGCACCCGAGTGGGCCTTCTCGATAGTCATCTGCGGTAAAATAAACACTCCTGTGCCCAGCAAAGTGGTGGCCATTAAGCCCGCGCCTTGCCAACGCCCTATAGTTCCGCTATTTGGATTCATCTGCTAATATTCTGTGGTTTTAGAGCCATCAGTATAGTGAAATTTTGCCCCACAATCTGCCGTCATTTTCAGCGTTCTTGGTATTCAATACAGGCAAAATGCCGGATAATTAGCGTATTTCCGTCATATTGACTGTGACGCCTAAAAAATCCGCAGGGTTAGCCAATACTCTGACTTTATAACCCTATGGATTTTAAGATGTTAACCTACGCCCTCGCCACCCTAGGAGCCTAACTTGGATAAGTTCGATACCGCTATTGTTAACAGCTTACGTCAAGATGCACGCCAAAGCGTGTCGCGCATTGCCGAACAAGTCAATCTGTCCCGCAGCGCCGTTGCCGAGCGGATCAAAAAACTGGAGCAAACTGGGGTGATACGGGGCTACCAAGTATTACTCAGCGAATCTCAAAAAGAAGGTGTTTCTGCATATTTTGAGATCCAACACCAATGCCCACGTTGCGCCGATGTGGTGCCCGTATTTCAGGCTATTCCAGAGGTGATCACTTGTCGTGGGATTTCTGGGGAGATGGATTTGCTCGTCTATGTCCACGCACCCTCGATGCGACGCTTGCACGAGATCCGTGAATATATTGACACCCATACGGATATCATCAAGATAAAAACCCATGTGGTGATGAGCGAGTGGATCAATAATTTGGGGGAGTAAAGCTAAATCGAGTCGCCCCCAAACAAGAAACGCCACCCCTAAGGAATAAAGGTGGCGAGGCCCTTGTGGAGGCAGGGCAAAATACCTAAGTGTCAAATGTGGCCTCCTTTCCCAGCGACCTCCCTGTTACAGCGGACAGTGACAAGATAATCAACCCTCAATAACTCAGCCAATGCTATTGAGAGTGCTATCTCACAGCGTTTCCTTAGACACTGCTTTTCACTACCCACCGATATCCTACACACTCGTATTCATTTGCTTGTAAACACTTTTCCTCTTTTTTTAGGCGACCGTCATCTGGCCGGTGTAGAGGATAAAGTTCCGTAAAAGTAACACACCTATCAGACTCAAACACGCGGTTCCCGCCACATAGGCCCATTTACGCTTCGAGGTTGCCGTCATAAACAAGTTCATCGCAAGCGGCCCAGACAAACCAAGACCCACTATGCCTATCCAGAATATCCAGCCCCAGAAGCCATATCCTATGGCATTGAAGGTGGCTAGTTTACTTTGGCCGCCGGATAGCACCAGCCCCATAAAGAAGGTGAAAATCAGCACTATTTCTACCAAAATCAGCGGGATTTCTACTCTATGGATAAAGTGGACCTCCTTAGCGTTGGGGTTACCATTGAGTAGCACACCGCCCAGTAGGGATGATGCCGCCCCCGAAGACAGCCCCGATGCCAAAAACAGCAGTGGCAACACAGGGTTTTTCAACATAGGGTAACCAGGAAGGGCCGACAGCAGGAATCCCGTATACGCCCCTAACGCGAGGGAAAAGATCACCAATAGCCCTGTTATGGTTGCCTCAAAGCGGGCTAAAAACGCCGTTAGCTTAAGCACTATTGGGAAGCGATTCTCACACCAAGCATCGATAGGTTTGCGGAAAATAAGACCGATCCACATAAACATAAACACTTGGTAAATCAGTAGAATAAGCACACCCATCGACATCACAGACGTTGGATTATAAAACACCAAAATCTTCCAGAAATCGAATGGCTTAGTCAAATCCAGTACGAGAATGCCAAGCCCAGCCATCACGGCCACGGGTGCAACAATGCAAGCCGCCTGCACAAAGCCAGACTGATAGGCATTATGTTTAAGCACAAAATGTTTGAGTAATACCGCAAAGAACATGGCACCCGCGGATGCACCTGCTAAAAACAGGTAAATCGCAATCGGCCAATGCCAGACTAAAGTATCAAAATGTAGGGCGCTCATATTGTCACCTCCCCTGATTTAGCCACGATTCGGAACAACTTAGGCCGAGTACCGAGATCTACCTTAGCGCGTTGGGTCGGATTGGCCTTAAGCACTTGCACCACCTCAGAGGTCGGATCCTTTAGATTGCCAAACACTAATGCCTTAGTCGGACAGGCTGCCACACAGGCGGGTTGTTTCCCCTGGGCAAGGTTAGTCTCACGGCAGAAGTCACACTTATCCGCCGCATGGGTGACGGGATTGATAAAGCGAACTTTGTATGGGCAGGCCGCAATACAATATTGGCAACCCACACATTTCCATGAGTCCACAGAAACAATCCCCGTTTCCTTATCGATAAAGGCGGCACCGGTCGGGCACACATTGACACAGGGCGCATCCTCACAGTGTTGGCAGGATTTACGGCTGAAATGGTAATACTGATCAGGGTATTCACCAAAGGGACCAGTTTGCTCTATCTTGACCCGTGAAACACCCTCTGGCACATGGTTAGTTTCGCGGCATGCCACCTCACAGGCTCGACAACCAATGCACTTAGTTTCATCGTGGATGAGCGCATATTTCACATTGGGCTGCGCCTTCACTTCACCCGTAGCATTCACTGTGGCGAGCAGTGTTGCACCAGAAGCGCCGGCTAATAAGGCACAAGTGCCTTTTAGAAATCTTCTTTTTGAATTTTCCATAACCTTACTCCTGCTGGCCTGTATGGCAATTGCGGCACAGCTCACTGCGAACTTTTGGCGTCATATCGGCCATAGGTTCAGTTGGACTATGTAATTTATGGCAGGCAGCACAGGGCACCTTTTTAGCATGTACATTATGTGTCCAATCTGCATCACTGAGTTTTTTCTTGGTGTGACACTTTTGACACACCCCAAGCTGTACTGGGAGTTCTGACCCATCTTGCATACCAAAGACCACGAGGTCATTGGGTTTTTTAGGGTGGTCACCCTTTTCTCCATGACAGCTGGAACAGGTCATTTTCATCGCATCTTGGCCGTGATGCCCTAACATTTGACCGTTACGCTTATGACACTTCATACAAGTATCACTGTTGATTTGATTGGCTGGCTCAGCACTCGTTGCGGCAAAACTCAACAGTAATGCTGCAAGACCTAAGCGTAACGACCACAGCCATTGTCTTGTCGACATAGGAAGTCCTCACATTTGTCTATAGGGGGAAGTAGAGGGGAGAGTCAGGGTTCGGAATCCTCCGAACCCGACGGTCGCGATCAGACGGCTAACGCTTGCTTTAGACTTTGAGGATCCCACTGTTTGTGCTGATTCATTTCAATAAAACCAATATTGAACTTGCTAAACAGTTTCTTCAGTGGTGAGTTGGTCTCTTTGCCAAAATCACTGATCACCATTTTCACTTCTGATGAGTCGTGGTCAATCAACACATAGTCGAGTCGACATTCATGACTTAAATCAGCATCATGCTGGTCCATGTCAAATACAGTGTCTAATGGGACATTACAGCAAACATCGTATTTACCTTCGACAACAGTCTTTAGTGATTTAAAAAAGTTGAAACTTTGCTTATCAAATAACACTGGTTTAAGTTTCATTTCATGATGTGCTTCATCAGGATCTGCTCTAAAAAACTTAATGCAAGTCATGACAAACATAACAAACACGAAAGGTACAGCAACGAATAGTACGAAGTACATAAACGCATAGCTGAGAATGACTGAAGTATTCATATACGCCTCCAAAAACTAATTTATATTTTTGTTATCTCCTTTAAAGCAACTTCAGTATTATTGGTAATCACTTTTATTTTTTTGACATCCGTCACACTTGCAAATAGCAATTTAAACATAAACAATAGGTTAAGACTTAAGACACATTGCTACTTAACGCAAATCTTAAATGCACATATTGATATCTGTTAATCCTAAGAATGAAATTCACATAGTTAAATATTAGAAAGAGAAATTTCAAATTAGCCTAAAACAACTTTTAAAATATAAAAAACAAAAATTAAAACATCAGATTCCAGACGGATAAATATAAGATCCTAAACTTGGGATATGATTCACATTACCCTCATTATTTAACACTATACTTAGTTGCAAATTAACGTATTCACTCAATATTAAGGAATATAAAAAATGCATATTAGCAACATGGATTGCCTCGATATTCTGAGTTTGAAAATACTTGTTTCATTATATGAAAATAAGTCTGCAACCTATGTATCTAAGGCACTTGACATCCCAGCCCCTAAAATAAGCCGCAGCCTTAAAAATCTGCGGGAAGTCTTTGGTGATGAATTATTTATTCGGCGCAAATACGGCTTATTCCCAAATGAGTTTGCAACCCATTTATATCCAATCGCAAAAGAAACCATTGAGTGCACAGATAAATTTCAGAAAGTACGCGCCGCCAATACCCGCCAGGTAAAAACCCATGTTGAAATTGCCGCGCCGGGATTAATCGCCTATGCCTTCCCTAAGGCTCTGATGCAGGCGATTAAAGAAGAACAGAAACAAATGCATATCAACATTACCCCTTGGTCAATGCATACCACCCAGGACATTATCAATGGCGACACTACCTTAGGCATTTGCTGTAACAAGAGTACCGCCGACGTTGCCGCCTTTGGCGATAAACTGCTGACAACCACGTTGCACCACATGGATAAGGTTTACCTTATCGCTAGCCGTAATCACCCGATCTTTAAACGGGAAATTACCCTAGAGACCATTGCAGAGTATCCCTATGTGAATACCGATTTTGGTAGTCCAAGTGCTAAACCCAGCCCATACCAAGAGTTTTGCATCAATAATGGCATCAAACTCAATACTGAAATTACCATTACCAGTATTTCAAGTTTGTTTGAATACCTAGGGGAAAGCCAAACGATATCCCTATTACCCTATAGAGTTGTCTATGAAATGGTGAGTGACATCCCTGAATTACACACCTGCCAATTGTCGCAACTCGAGGCGGAACGCCTATACGCCAATACAGAGGTGCCAACTATTTTCCTTGTCCAAAAGAACCTACCCAATAAGGTCAATGATGATCTGACGTGGCTAAGTGGGCAGATTAAGAAAATCGTCGATAACATCATCTAGCTAAACCTTAGGTTGTAGCGACTCATCACACTCGAGGTGACAGGCATACCTTGCCTTAGCTTAGGCTCCACCTCACATCCTATGTGCCTGAGATTTGTTAACCCAAGCATACATCTTAGGGCATAAACGCGTTACACTAAGCCCATCTTTATCCTGATAGATTTAGCTATGCGGACCGAAAATACAGCCACACTCAATCTTATTTGGGGCGCACTTATTCTTGAGGAACTGGCACGGCTAGGGGTGCAGCATATATGCATGGCACCCGGCTCCCGCTCAACACCATTAACCCTCGCAGCGGCAAAACAAACCAAGCTTAAACGCCATTTACATTTCGATGAACGTGGACTCGGCTTTATGGCTTTGGGTCTGGCAAAGGCCAGCCGTGCCCCGGTTGCCATCATTACCACCTCTGGCACTGCGGTGGCAAACCTGTATCCCGCGATTGTTGAAGCTTGGCTGACCCATGTGCCTTTAATCGTCTTAAGTGGCGATCGGCCGCCCGAGTTACTGGATTGCGGGGCCAATCAGGCTATAGTCCAACCGGGTATTTTCGCTAATTACGCCAAGCAAGTGAATTTGCCCACACCGGATGCCCATATTGCACCACAGGCCCTATTAACGACAGTGGATGAAGCCGTCGCCAATCAAACTCGCCCAGTGCACTTTAACTGCATGTACCGTGAGCCTTTGTACCCGAGTGAGCTAAATGCGATGCTCCTCGATGCCGACTCGCCCTATCTCAGGCCATTACACACTTGGCTACAATTGGCGCGCCCTTACACTCAATATGGCAAATGCCGTCAAGTCAGCAGCCCGAGTGACGATGCCATTATGCGCTTTGTCCATGGCAAGGGGGTTATCGTCGCGGGCACATTAACCCCCGAGCAGGATCCTGAGCAGTTGATTGCACTATCGCAGAAAATCGGTTGGCCTTTGCTCACCGATGCACAATCACAACTGCGCCAACATCCCGCCGTCATTGGCAATATCGATCAATTGCTGCAGCATCCTAAGGCGCGCAATTTATTGCAGGAAGCGGATCGCGTACTGGTGTTCGGTGGCCGCTTACTGTCTAAGCGCTTGATCAGCTATCTGGCCGAGCAAAATTGGCACAGTTACTGGCAAGTTTTACCCGAGCAGGACAGGCTAGATCCCAGCCACAATGCTAAACATATTTGGCATGCCAATGCGGCACAATTTGCCATATTAAACTGGTATCGCTCCTCCTCGGCAAACTGGGCGAATACGTTAATCACCTATAATGATGAATTACATAACTTATTTATCCGCAATATCGATCAAGGGGAATTTGGTGAAGCCCAGGTGGTGCGCGCCATCGCCAACACTCGCCCACTAGAACAACAACTGTTTATCGGTAATAGTCTGCCGGTTCGCTTATACGACATGTACGCTCCAGTGAGTTGTTGCACCACCACGACTTTTACTAATCGCGGCGCCTCGGGCATCGATGGCCTACTCGCGACGGCCTGCGGTATTGCTGCCCACGAGGGCAAGCCGACTAGTTTGATCATTGGTGATTTATCCCAATTACACGATCTTAATTCGCTGGCCATCGCCAAGAGCCTATCCAGCCCGCTGGTGATCGTTATCCTCAATAATGATGGCGGCAATATTTTTAATCTATTGCCCGTACCCAATGAACAAGTGCGCAGTGATTATTACCGCTTAAGCCACGGCTTAGAATTCGGTTATGCGGCGGCAATGTTTAATCTTCCCTATAATCAAGTGGATAATCTGGCGGATTTTCAGGATAGCTATAATGAAGCGCTGGATTTTCAAGGCGCTTCGATCATCGAAGTCAGTGTGAGTCAAACCCAAGCCAGCGACCAAATCGCCGCGCTCAACCTGTGGGTGAAACAAAGCTAATGCCGACCTTAGCCCGTTACGGTGAAACAACCCTGCCGACCTTAGTGCTACTGCATGGCTTTTTAGGCACTAAGGCCGACTGGTTGCCGCTAATGCCCAAGCTCAGCCAGCACTTCCATTGTGTATGCCTAGATCTAGCGGGCCATGGGGATAATCAAGCTAGCATCACGGCAGAAATGGAGGATGGTTCTAGTTTTTGTGTCCAAGATATTATCGCCAAGCTCGATAGGCTTAACATTAGTCAGTTCCACCTCTACGGTTATTCCCTCGGGGGCCGCATTGCTTTGCATCTTGCGAAGGCTCATCCCCAGCGATTACTGAGTTTACTGCTTGAGTCCTGTCATCCTGGACTTAACGATCTGCAGGAAAAAGCCGCACGAATCAAAAATGATACCTTGTGGGCCGAGCGTTTACTTAAGCTTAGTAGCATAGATTTTTTAAATTTATGGTATCAGCAACCCGTGTTTACCGATATGACTGCAGCCAAACGTAAAACAGTGGTCGAGAGACGAGCAGCCATGTTAGATCTGCATCCTAAACAGATGCTTAAAGAAGTATTCTTAGCCACCTCACTCGCACGCCAAGCCTCTCTGTGGGATGTGCCTTCGCAACTTGCCTGTGAATGCCATTTCTTTGCGGGCAGTCAAGATGCCAAGTTCCACGCCCTCGCCCAAGAGTGGCAATTGCACGCGCCTATTCTCATCCACAGCATTAACGGCGCCGGACACAACATACACCAAGCCGCTGCCGAGGCATTAACCTCAACAATACTTAAGCTGCTAGGGTAAATACCTGAATTAAAATGTAGGAAATATATGATCTTAACTTCGCTTAACCTGTATCAATATCGACTACCACTCGATGTCTTACTGCCCGTGGGTAAGCAACGCATCGACCACAGGGCCGGATTAGTATTACAGGCAAGCGCCAGCGTCGAAGGGGAACACAGACAAGCCGAAGTTGAAATCGCGCCACTCTCTGGCATAGATATCGATGAACAAATCTTAGTCGGATTTAGCCGCGAAACCCTAGCCCAAGTGCAAACGGCGTTAACTGAGTTATTACCCCAACTCTGTGGCCAACATATCGATGCCCTGTTGGAATGCGCCGAACACAGTCCCTATCCTTCCCTGGCCTTTGGTTTAAGTCTGTTACATGCCAAGTTAATGGGCAAACTCGACGCGATCCGCCCACAGACTGCCGTAGTCCCTTTGATTTATCACCCAACAGATGTGGGCAAAGACTTACTCGATAGCAAGATCGCCGCCCTTGGAATGGACATTCATGCGGTGAAAGTCAAAGTCGCCCAAACCTCCATCGAAGATGAGCTGCGTCTGATCTATGGGATTTTAAGCACTCGATCCGATCTAAAACTGCGTCTAGATGCCAATCGTGGCTTTACCTTAGAGCAAGCCATCACCTTTGCCGCAAGCCTGCCCCTAGATGCCATAGAATACATTGAGGAACCTTGCCAAAACCCGCAGGATAACCTGCCGTTTTATCAAGCGATTGGTATGCCCTACGTCCTAGATGAATCCCTTAACGATCCCGATTATCGGTTTGCGATGCAAAATGGCCTAGCTGCGCTCGTCATCAAACCTATGTTGCTCGGCACCATAGAAAAGCTCGCCAATTTAATCGATACCGCCCAGAGCTATGGTGTGCGTTGCATTATCAGTTCGAGTCTTGAAAGCAGTTTAGGCATTAGCGATCTGGCCCATTTAGCGACGATTCTCACGCCCGATGAGACCCCAGGACTCGATACCCTCAGCGCCTTTAGCCAAGATTTAATCGTGTCATCGGGCAAGAAGCACTGCCTCACACTGTCGCAACTGGAACCCATTGCACAGTATGCCGTTGATTCAAAATCACAAAGTGCTCTTTATGCTGCCAAGAGTGAGGAAAGCTAGTTTGTCTGACACCCACAGCCCAACGTCGCGAGCACTGTCCCCCGTGCATCGAGCCGCGCTTATGTTTCCTCAGCAGACGGCAATTAAGTTGGCGGGACAAGACATAAGTTACGCTGAGCTTAGCCAACGCGTTATCGCCCTGGGTGAACAATTAAGGGCGGCGGGTATCATTGAGGGTGAGCCGCTCGCCTGTATTGCAGTGAATAACCTCGAGATGATTTGCCTCTATTGGGCCTGTATCGATATCGGGGTAATCTTTTTCCCGATTTCGCCCCGTTTCCCACTTGCGCAGATCCAAGGTTTAGCCGATACCTATCGGATCCGCTACTTTTGGAGTTCGGAGATTTCTGCGCTACAGAACTGTCGTCAATTAAACTTACATTTTAATAGTGAAAGCTGTGGCTTAGTTCAACCGATTGATTTTGCACGTCCCGCCAATGTGGTTTTAACGTCGGGCTCTAGCGGCTTTCCAAAAGCGGCTGTGCATTGTTTAGCCAACCATATTGCCAATGCCGAAGGCGCTCGCAGCTTAATTCCACTCGAACAGGGCGACGCTTGGCTGCTCTCCCTGCCTTTATTCCATATCGGCGGCCTTGCGATATTGAACCGCTGCGCCTTAGTTGGCGCCTGTGTTGTGATGCCAGATCAAACGCTCAGTCTTAGCCAGCAGATTGACCAAGATAAGCTGACCCACATGTCTTTGGTACCAGCACAGCTGAGCAAGTTATTAGCCGATACGAACAGCCAACTTAACAGTATCAAAGCCCTATTGCTCGGTGGCGGCGCAGTCTCACTAGACTTACTCGCGCAGCTTAAGCAGCGTAACATTGTGAGCTACACGAGTTACGGCATGACAGAAATGGGCTCGCAGATCACCACAGGTCCCGCCTTAAGCGACGGCAGCAGTGGCAAGTTACTTCCCAAGCGTGAGCTTAAAATCGAAGACGGGGTGATTTGGGTGCGCGGCGAATGCCTGTTTATGGGGTACCTGACAGCAAACTGCATAGAAAGCAGTGTTGATCCCGATGGCTGGTTCTATACCAAAGACAGGGGCGAATGGGACGAAAATGGCAATCTGCACATCCTCGGCCGCATCGATAATATGTTTATCTGCGGCGGTGAAAATATCCAACCAGAAGAAATCGAAGCGGCACTGAAACAGCATCCAGAAATTGATGATGCCATCGTCTTTGCACAACCCGATCCCATCTTTGGCAACCTACCCGCCGCCATTATTCGCGGCAGCATAACCCGTAATATAGGTGCAAAAACCGCTGAGCTAGAAGCCTTTCTCGCCGACAAAATCGCCCGTTTTAAAAGGCCAAGACATTATTACCCTTGGCCTGAAGATAGCGAACAAACAGGGCTTAAGGTGAATAGAAAGACCCTAGTTGCACACATAAACCAGATTTGAGCCATAAAAAAACCTGCCGTAGCAGGTTTTTTATGGCTAACTCACTTTAGATCAAAGCGAGATGCTAATTAGGCTTCCATACAAGCCTTCAGTTTGTTCATGGCATTTTTTTCGAGCTGGCGAATACGCTCAGCCGACACTTGGTAAGTTTCTGCCAATTCCTGCAGTGTGGTTTTATCGTCATCTAACCAACGGGCGCGCAGTATGTGCTGGCTACGTTCGTCTAAGGTTTTGATGGCCGATAATAAACGACCTTGAGCGTTAGATTCCCAGTTATCGTTTTCGATATTTTCGGCTAAGTCCGACGAATGATCTTCGAGATAATGCACCGGCGCGAAGTCCTGTTCATCATCGTTATCACTGGTCAAGTCAAATGCGGGATCCTGCGCCGCCATACGTGATTCCATTTCGGTCACGTCAGCCTTAGAGACCCCTAGATTTTGAGCCACCATAGTGACTTCTTCATCGCTAAACCAACCTAAGCGTGTTTTCGCTTTACGGATATTAAAGAACAACTTACGTTGTGCTTTAGTGGTTGCGACTTTCACTATGCGCCAGTTTTTTAGCACATATTCATGAATTTCGGCTTTAATCCAGTGCACCGCAAAGGATACTAGACGTACGCCAACATCGGGATCGAAGCGTTTTACTGCCTTCATCAGACCAATGTTGCCTTCTTGGATCAAATCCGCCTGTGGCAGACCGTAACCTGAGTAGCCCTTGGCAACGTGCACGACAAAGCGTAAGTGCGACATAATCAGTTGCTTCGCTGCTTGCAGATCACCCGTTTCCTGCAAACGCTTGGCTAACTCATACTCAGCCTCAGCGTCCAGCATGCTAATGCTAGTCACTGAATGGATATAAGCTTCTAGACTACTACTGCCCTGTGGGACTGTCAGTGCCATTGATTGCGTTTGAAAGGTCATTCGCGCTCCTACTTTCTTACTAATTACTTATCAAATATAAGTCGATTACATTCCCTGATGATACAAAACCACCACAGGAATGAGCTGACGAACTATCGGCTAATTGACAGAGTATGTCAACCTTCACCCGTCTAGAGGTTACATTTAACCCCGATGAATAGACATTGCAAGTGAACAAAAGTTCATCGGCTACGTATTTCATCTCTTTATTTTTAGCTTAACAACCTGATACTTAAGAGGGTTCTATCGCCCTTAGATGTTGCCTTACGGATAGATAAGAACCCAGCCAGCCCAAGAAAGAGGCTAGGCCGACTAATTGTAGCAGTTCCATAAAAGTCAGTGACTTCATTTCCAACTGACTACCGTATAGTCCCAATAGCTCTGCCAGGGCAGAATCGAGATACCAAACGAGCAAGTTAATGATAATCCAAGCCAATATGCCGCCTATCACCCCATACCAAATCCCAGTATAAAGAAAGGGACGCTGGATAAAAGATTCTGTTGCGCCCACTAATTTCATCACCTCTATCTCGGTGCGGCGGTTCATAATCGCGAGTCGAATGGTGTTGCCAATCACCAACACCACAGCCAATACCAATAACGCAGCAATGGCCATCACAGTCCGTTCCAGTAAGCGCACCACGGCCTGCAAACGCTCAAGCCATTCAATATCCAAACGACCAAAACTGATCTCGGGCTCACGCTCTAATTTAGACAGTAGTTCGCGGGCACCTACGGGCGTGGAGTATCTTGGTGTCGGTGTCACTGTGATCACTGCGGGCAGCGGATTTTTATCGAGGTAAGCTAAGGCTTCACCAAAGCCCGATAGGCGCTGAAACTCCTCTAGGGCCTGGTTACGGTCGATATACTGCACTTTATCCACTTCGGAATAGGTACGAATACGTGTCAGTAGGCTCTGGATGGTCTGATCGCTGCGGTTTTCATCGATAAATAATGAAATTTCAGCCGCACTGTTCCACGAACTGGTAATAGTCTCGGCATTTTTCACTAAGACTTGTAATGCTGCTGGCAAACTTAAACTGACGCCCAATACGGCCATGGTCATCACGGATGAAACGGGGTTACGCCATAGCTCACCCATACTCGCCATAGCCTGCTGCACATGGCGAATAAAGAACATCACGATTCGACCCGAGATAGGTAATTTACTGCGGGTTAGCTTAGCATTGTCACTCATAGACCTTCCCTCGGTACTGCGGAACTGGTGTGAATGCCTTGATGCAGCTCTTGGGCGCCTATCATACGGCCTTGTTTTAGGGTAAAAGTACGATACTTCATCCGCGCAATCAGCCCCAGATCGTGGGTCGCAATCAGTACACTCGTCCCCGCATCGTTAAAGGTTTCAAACAGGCGCAAAATATCCATCGACAATTTAGGATCTAAGTTACCCGTGGGTTCGTCGGCGAGCAGTAGGGGCGGCTTGTTTACAATCGCGCGGGCGATGCCCACACGCTGCTGTTCCCCTCCAGATAACATAATAGGGTTATGGCGCTCTTTACCATATAAACCCACCATATCGAGCGCACCCGCAACCCGTTTGCGGATCTCGCCGTGGGAAAAACCTTCAATCACTAATGGCAAGGCGACATTGTCGAATACACTGCGGTCCATCAATAAATGGTGGCTTTGGAAGATCATGCCAATATTGCGTCTTAGGTAGGGCACGTGCTTGGCACTGATTTTGGCAATATCATGGCCGTTAATGGCAACCCGTCCCGTAGTTGCCCGTTCGATAACAGTGATCAATTTCAACAGCGTACTCTTACCCGCGCCAGAGTGGCCGGTTAAAAATGCCATTTCACCTTGCTGCAGGTGAAAATTCACATCTTCCAGCGCCATTTGGCCGCCGGGATAAATCTTACTGACCTGTTGAAAATCAATCATAAATTAGCTATCCGCCTTTTCTTGAGTGAAGAGGGCATCGATAAATTCTTTCGAATTAAAGGTACGTAAGTCATCAATTTGCTCACCAACACCAATATAGCGGATCGGTATGTTAAATTTGTCGGCAATCGCAAACACCACGCCGCCCTTAGCCGTGCCGTCTAACTTACTGATGGTAATACCCGTTACACCAACGGCTTCTTGGAATAATTGCGCTTGGCTAATGGCGTTTTGACCTGTGCTGGCATCCAGGGTCAACATCACTTCATGGGGCGCCTCTGGGTCGAGTTTCTTCATCACCCGCACGACTTTCTTTAATTCTTCCATCAAGTGCGCTTTGTTTTGCAGGCGGCCCGCGGTATCGGCGATCAATACATCTATCTTACGCGCTTTAGCGGCTTGCAACGCATCGAAGAGTACCGAGGCACTGTCGGCTCCCGTATGCTGGGCAACCACAGTAATATCGTTACGTTGACCCCAAACCTGTAATTGTTCAACCGCCGCAGCGCGGAAAGTATCACCCGCCGCCAACATCACCGACTTGCCCAGGGCTTGATACTGTTTGGCCAACTTACCGATAGTGGTAGTTTTCCCCACACCGTTGACACCCACCATCAGGATCACAAAGGGGCCACTCGCATTTTCGGGCACTAGGGGAATAGCAACCGGATCGAGTGTTTTTTGCAATTCATCCCGCAACAACTCGTATAGTGCCTCGGCATCTTTAAGCTGTTTGCGTGACGCATGCTCGGTCAAGTTTTTGATCAAACGCGTAGTCGTTTCGACGCCAACATCGGCAATTAGCAACTGTTCTTCGAGTTCTTCAAATAGATCGTCATCGATTTTCTTGCCGCGAAATAGGCCGATAAAACCACTGCCGATATTTTCGCTGGTACGCATCAAACCACGTTTAAGGCGGGCAAATAAGCCTTCTTTTACTGGCCTTGCCTGCGGTTCCGGCTGAACCTCAGCGGTGGGAATATCTTGTTCAGCCTTAGCTTGTGCTTGCTCGGCTGCTAATTGTTCTGCAGCTAATTGTTCTGCCGCAAGACGCACCGCTTCGGCCTGTTGCTCGGCTAAACGCTGGGCTTCGATTTGTGCTTGTTCTTGGGCGAAGCGTTCGGCTTCAGCCTTAGCTTGAGCTTGCTCGGCTGCTAATTGTTCTGCCGCAAGACGCGCAGATTCGGCCTGTTGCTCGGCTAAACGCTGGGCCTCGATTTGTGCTTGTTCCTGGGCAAGGCGTTCGGCTTCAGCCTTAGCTTGAGCTTGCTCGGCTGCTAATTGTTCTGCCGCAAGACGCGCAGATTCGACCTGTTGCTCGGCTAAACGCTGGGCATCGATTTGTGCTTGTTCCTGGGCAAGGCGTTCGGCTTCAGCCTTAGCTTGAGCTTGCTCAGTTGCTAATTGTTCTGCCGCTAGAGGCGCAGTGTCTTGTGTTGGAGTAACAACTGGAGTTTCAGCACCGACCTCATCCTGCGATTTATCTTTACGAAACCAAGAGAAAAAACCTTTCTTTGCCATGTGTGATCCCAGCGCTCTACTTCAGTGTTGAATGTAAAATAAGACCCTGACGTTATACCAGATTGCCTTAGCAATTACGTCCAAAAAGTCGGCAATTAACTAAGCTTGTTAAGCCATCTCACCTTTTAGTGGGACTTTGATATAAAATAGTGGCCTTTATTAAGGTGGCATAGTCTACCACTTTCTTTCTTCAGGCAAAATCACGGGGGAACTTTGATTAAGAACCGAGCGAGCAATCAGAGTGCGGCCAAACAACAGGCGAGCAAAAATCCAACGGCTAAAACCAAAATGGGGACTGGCCAAGTGCGGATTATCGCTGGGCAATGGCGTTCGCGTCGTTTACCTATTCAAGATCTCGAAGGTTTGCGCCCAACAACAGACAGAGTGCGCGAAACCCTGTTTAACTGGCTTGCCAATGACTTAGTTAATGCCCGAGTGCTCGATTGTTTCGGCGGCAGCGGCGCTCTAGCCCTCGAAGCCCTATCTCGCTATGCCAGTTTCGCCAAGATTATCGAATTGCAACGCTCTGCCGCCCTGCAATTGAAAGAAAATCTAAACACCCTAAAATGCGATAGGGCAGAGGTGATCAACGCCGATACCTTAGTCGTGCTGCAAAGGGGCTGCGAGCAAGGTTTCGACGTGGTGTTTATCGACCCGCCCTTTCGCAAGGGATTGGCAGAAAAGACGATTCAATTGCTAGACAGCCAAGGTTGGCTCAATGATGGCGCGCTGATCTATGTCGAAATAGAGTCTGAATTAACCACGCTGACTATTCCATCTAGCTGGAAAGCCTTAAAAGAAAAGAATGCCGGACAAGTGAGTTATCGCTTATATCAATATCAACCCGAAAACACCGCCGAGCCTATCGAAGATGAAAACCATGCCCTTGCTGATTAACTTAGGTAAAGCCATTACCCTGATCGCTTGGTTGATGATGGCCTACAACTTGGTCATGCCATTTGAAGGCAAGGTAGCGATTATTTTGAATATTTTGTTTGGTATTACCTGCATGATGCATTGCTTTCAAGTCGCCATCTTTCATATGCTGTTTAAAAGCTTGCTGCCATTAACTAAGCAGGATTATCTGCAAGTGTTTATCTTCGGCATTTTCAGCCTGTTAGCTTATCGGCAACGGGTGATGACTACAGCGAGTTAAGCTAACATTCAGACACCTTCAGGCACTCAGACACAGATAGCAAAAAGCCCTCAACAGAGGGCTTTTTAATGACTCACGATAACGCAAGTTAATCGCTAAACCTTATCCCTTTGGGTAAGGGTGAGCGATACCTTTATGACAGTCGATACAGGTTTTTCTGTCTTCTGGGGCTTTCTTGAAGTTATTGCTGTGCATTCTCACGGCCATTTTGCTCATATTTTCTGATTGGTTTTCATAAATACGGTTATGGCAGTTTTGGCAGGTTGAAGAATCGATAGAACGTAAATAATCACGTGCTAATTCGGCTTGTTCTTTACGATTTTCATCTAACCATGCTTGAGTATTAAAGCCATCGATAGTTAAGAAGCCAATAACATCTTTAGAAACAATGATTTTTTTCTTCAGGTATTGGAATGGTTCCTGTGCAATATGACATTGCTGACACTGAACCACGATACCGACACGGTTATTACCATGGGCTGATGCCATCACTTCATCTTTCAATGAATGCTGGCTGTGACAGCTCATACAGAATGCATCTTGGCTGGTTGCATGTAAGGTTGTTTGGGTTGCAAAGTAGCCCACAACACCGATAACAATACCGACGACCAGTAGCGCCAGGATTGAATATTTCGCGCTAGGTTTAAATAGTGCACGCCAGTTCATCACTCTATCTCCAAAAATTGCCAAAATTAGTTTTTATAAGACTAGTTTATGTTCTTTCATTTATTAGAAATTTGATTTTAAGCCTAAATCTGCCGATTAAATTAACCTTAAAAGCGCAAAATGAGACTTAGCTCTAACTATGGGGATGACAATTAGCTAAAACCAACTACACAGATCCATAAGGCACTTCAACTAAAGCTAATGCAATCATCACATAATCGCAAGTTATCGGTTATGGGATGGGATTTCCCCTTTGAGAATCAATAACTATTGAAATCATTTCTAAAAAATAGAAATGTGATCTGATCGACGTTTTGTTTAATTATTGAAGGCGAACAGAAAATAAATCATTAAAAATTAAAAATTTGAACCTTATATGAAACTTTATCGGGTTAACTAAGGTCTCTAAGGGTAAGCAATCATTTTTCCGAGTTATCATGGCTAAATTTTGGATCACCATAGCAGTGCTATTTTCACTAGTCGCCCAATCGGCGATGGTGAATGCTATGCCAACTTTAGCCAACACTGATAGCCACAGCAGTCAAACTATGCTGATGATGGACGCAGAAATGAACTGCACCATGCCAGATTGTTCTATATCCGATTGTTTGCAACACTGCCAAGATAGCATGACAAGCCATTGCCAAACCCATTGCCTATCATCACTTTTCCTTGAGCCCGCAGCGCTAAAACTGGCCTTCGCCAACCCATCAAGCAAACCTATTGCCATCCAAGGTTGGGCGATTCAAACTACCAATCTTGGACTCACAACACCGCCACCAAACTCCTCTTTGCTGTAATCGATCTTTTATTAACGATTAAATCAATCCAATACCCAGCGAAGGTGCCACCACGATTGTGCACTCTCGCGCTACAGCAAATTGTCGGAGTTTATTATGAAAACCACTTTATTAAATAAAACCTTAGTTGGCATTACTTTAATCATGAGCGTTATGGTTATCAGCATGACTGCAACAGCCGCCACCCTAAAAGGTACAGATACCCTCAGTGTCATCAGCCTTAATGGTAAAACGGTAAAGGCATTTAAACCTGTGCAGCTTCCTGAAGGTAAAGTGCTCGTTGAAGTAAAATATCAAGATATCTTTAATTACCGTGCAGATGACAGTGGCACTTGGGTGAAGTCTGAACCCTTATTCTTCTCCTTAGATGTTGCGCCGCAGGCGGACTACCAAATCACTAAGCCTAAGTTACCAAGCGAAGACGATGCCCGAGGTTTTATCAAAAACCCCACTATCCAACTGACCATTAATGGTACCGATACACTAAAACTGCCATTGCAAAACCATAGTCAGTTAATGGCGGATATGCTGGAAAGCCATTCATCAAAGTAATTAATCGGTAGGAGTTAAAAGCAGAGGCATTAGCCGAAATGTGAGTTAACGCATTGCAGCATAATGCCTCTATGCTAGAATCGAGCCGTTCATCATTTGGAATACTTATGCATCACACACTCGGTCGTTACTTTTTAGTCATGTTCACTTTACTCGCACTCGTCGGGCAAAGTGTTGTGTCTAATGGTCACGCCATGGTGCCACACACTATGGATATGAGTGCGATGAATCATGAAGCTTCCTCCCAAATGCACCATGCTGCCATGATGCAGATGAACACTGAGAACCCTTCTGACTCACATTCAATGGCCAACGCGGATTGCTGTAACGATAAAATGCTTCCCGGCGCGAAACAGCATTGCTGTGATGGCACCACATCATGTTCGAATGATTGTGGTCATTGTTTGACGATTTCAGTCGCTGGCACTCTATTCAGCCCACACCTCTGGCCAAGTGTGAGCATGAGCGATACTGCAATGGCCACTCCTATGCCTCATTTCCACTCTATCTCGTTATCTTCGGCCCTCAAGCCTCCGATAGCCTAGCCTCGCCGCCCTTTCAGGGCTAACCAAGCAAATTATTTATTTCGCCGTTTATTGTGGTGCACCAAACCTTAAGCACCCAGAGTTAAGCAAACACGTAGTACTGAGCCCGTATGCACTTGCTTGCATCGATTGCCCCTTCATGTTGAAAAACGAGGGATAAGCTCAGCACGTTATGCGCTCATATTCGGCCATTAATCCGATGGAGTGAACAATATGAAAACCTTAACTAATCTTGTCTTAGTGGTATTTTTAATGACCAGCACCAGTGTGTTTGCCACGGCAACCCCCCATGAGCATCAGCACGACAATGCGAGCACACAGCAACAAGCTCAGACCTATGCTTGCCCTATGCATCCAGAGGTTACAGGCGCTAAAGGCGACACTTGCCCTAAATGTGGTATGGACTTAGAGCCAAAAGCGGCGGAAGCAAAAACAGCTGAAGGTACAGTGCACAAAGCGCACGAACACCACTAAGCTAGGCAGGAGATGGAGATGAGGCATATGAACCAATTTAACCGAGTCAAAAAGCAGGCCCCTAAGGCCGTGCTGCTAAGCAGTCTAGTGATGGGAACACCTTGGCTGAGCCATGCTCAACTGGCGGACACGCAGCAACCCGTTGCGACCGAAATAGCGGCGCCGAGTCCTGCCAACAAGCCGAAAAATAATCCATTAAATCAAGTGAAAACTTACACTTGCCCTATGCATCCCGAAGTGATCAGCCATGAGCCGGGTCGCTGCCCTAAGTGTAATATGTTTTTAGTTGAGCAACAGGATGCCGAGAATCCTGCGGAGGAACATGCGGCGCACCAAGCCACAGATAATCCAATGACTGAGCCTAAGCAAACCTCGGCCGCCAAGGCGTCGAGTCAGGTATTCGACACACCAATATCTAAGGTCGACAACTTAGTCAAAGCGCAAAACCAAGGGGCGACAATTAAATATGTCTGTCCTATGCATGCCCATATCATCAGCGATGTCCCTGGCACTTGCCCTATCTGCGGCATGAACTTAGAAAAAGTCGAAACGGGTGGCAATACCCAAGAAATCAACATCAATGTATCCGGCAGTATGCAGCAAGCGTTGGCACTCAAAGTCGCCAAGGTTGAACGCGACACACTGTGGAAGTTTGTCGAAACCGTAGGTCAAATCGACTACGACGAAAGTCAGATCAGCCATATCCACGCCCGCGTCACCGGCTGGATTGAAAAGCTGGCGATCCAATCCGTCGGGGATCCCATCAAGAAAGACCAACTGCTGTATGAGATCTATTCCCCCGATTTAATCAATGCCCAAGATGACTACCTGCTCGCCATGGACACCGCCAAGGCAAACGGTCAAGGCCGCTACAAAGATTTAGTTCGCAATGCGGGCTTGCGCTTATCCTTTCTCGGCCTTAACGATAGACAAATCAAACAATTAGCGGAATCACATCAAACCCAATATCGCGTCCCTTTCTACGCTAAGGAAGACGGCATAGTTAAAGCCCTCGACGTGCGTGATGGCATGTACATTCAGCCTTCGACCGAAGTGATGTCTGTGGTGGATCTCTCCAAAGTCTGGGTGATTGCCGACGTATTCGAGAACGAGCAAAGCTGGATTGCCAAAGGCCAAAAAGCCGAAGTCGCCGTCCCCGCCATGAATATCAGTGGCATCGAAGGTACTATCGACTATATCTACCCTGAATTGGACCCTGTGACCCGTAGCCTGCGGGTACGGGTGGTACTCGATAATTCCGACGTCGATTTAAGACCCAAAACCTTAGCTAAAGTCTCGCTATTCGGCGGCCCAAATAAAGATGTATTAGTGGTCCCACAGGAGGCCTTAATCCAAACGGGTAAAGAAAACCGCGTGATCGTCAAACAGGCCGACGACAGTTTTACCGCTAAAGTCGTTAGGGTCGGCATGATGAGCCAAGGCAAGGCCGAGATAGTGTCGGGCCTCAGCGAAGGTGAACGGGTGGTGATTTCGGGGCAATTCTTACTCGACTCCGAGGCCAGCCTGAAGGGCAGTTTAATGCGTTTAAGCAGCGGTCATCAGCACTAGGAGCGCGTTATGTTGAAATATATTATCGAGGCGTCGATCAGGCAGCGATTTATGGTGTTGATTATCGCCGTCATGATCACCGTCTGGGGCGTACAAGAGCTGCGCAAGACGCCGCTGGATGCATTGCCGGATTTATCCGATGTGCAAGTGATCATTAAAACTCCCTACCCCGGCCAAGCACCTAAATTGGTTGAGGAACAAGTGACTTACCCACTATCGACCGCCATGTTAGCCGTACCCGGCGCCAAAACCGTGCGGGGTTATTCCATGTTCGGCGACTCCTACGTGTATGTGATTTTTGAAGATGGCACCGACATCTACTGGGCGCGTTCACGGGTGTTGGAATACCTAAGTCAGATCAGCAGCCGTTTGCCACAAAATGTGCAACCTTCCCTCGGCCCAGATGCGTCTGGCGTCGGTTGGGTGTTTGAATATGCGCTGGTCGATCGCTCGGGTAATTTGGACCTATCGCAGCTCAAGAGTCTGCAGGATTGGTATCTCAAGCTAGAGCTGCAAAGCGTCGCGGGGGTGTCTGAAGTCGCCACTGTCGGCGGCATGGAGCAAACCTATCAGATCGTACTCGAGCCCGATAAAATGGCGATCTATCAACTGGATATCGCCACCATTAAACAAGCCATAGATAAAGCCAACAGCGAAGCAGGTGGCTCAGTGGTTGAAATGGCCGAAGCCGAATATATGGTGCGCGCTAAGGGCTATCGCCAAACTCTGGAGGATTTCCGTGAAATCCCCCTTGGGATCACCAGTCCTTCTGGCACAGGTTTATTGCTCAAAGATGTCGCTACTGTACGTAAAGGTCCAGCCTCACGCCGCGGCATTGCCGAACTCGACGGCGAAGGTGAAGTCGTTGGCGGCATAGTCGTGATGCGTTACGGCGAAAACGCCCTAGCGACCATTGATGCGGTGAAGGCAAAACTCGAAGAACTCAAGGCTGGTCTACCCGATGGTGTGGAGATCATCCCAACCTATGACAGATCCCAACTGATCCTAAAATCCGTCGATAACTTGTTTAGCAAGGTCGTCGAAGAGATGTTGGTCGTCGGCTTAGTCTGTTTGCTGTTTTTACTGCATGCGCGCTCCACACTCGTGGCCGTGATCACCCTACCGCTATCTATCCTAATCGCCTTTATTGTGATGAATAAGATGGGTGTTAACGCCAATATCATGAGCCTTGGCGGTATCGCCATCGCCATCGGCGCCGTGGTGGATGGCGCGATTGTGATGATCGAAAACCTGCACAAGCATTTAGAGCATTTTAAGGCGGAACATGAGCGCGAACCCAATACAAAAGAGCATTGGCGCATCGTCACCGCAGCGTCGATTGAAGTCGGCCCAGCGTTATTTTTCTCTTTGATTATTATCACCTTAAGCTTTGTGCCTGTGTTTGCACTCGAAGCACAGGAAGGTCGCTTATTCGCGCCATTGGCCTACACTAAAACCTTCGCCATGGCCGCGGCGGCCTTCCTGTCGATCACCTTAGTACCGATCCTGATGGGTTACTTTATTCGCGGCAAAATCCCCAGCGAACGCAGCAATCCCATCAGCCGTTTCTTGATCGCGCTTTACCAACCTTCACTCAAACTGGTGCTTAAATTCCCTAAAATCACCCTGATGTTAGCCTTAGTCGCGCTGGCCAGCGCTTGGTATCCTATGACCCGCATGGGCAGCGAGTTTATGCCCGCACTCGAAGAAGGCGATTTGCTCTACATGCCAACGGCATTGCCAGGCATCAGTGCCAGCAAGGCCGCCGAAGTGCTGCAGCAAACCGACCGCTTAATCAAAACCGTGCCCGAAGTGGCCCGCGTGTTTGGCAAAGTAGGACGCGCCGAAACCGCGACCGACCCCGCGCCGCTGACCATGCTTGAAACCACTATCATGCTTAAACCCCATGACGAATGGCGTGAAGGCATAACGCTGGACGGCATTATTGCCCAACTACAGCAAACCGTAAAAGTACCAGGACTCACCAATGCTTGGGTACAACCCATCAAGACCCGTATCGATATGCTCTCGACCGGGATAAAAACCCCCGTCGGTATCAAAATCACCGGCGCCGATGTCAATGAGCTACAAAGCCTAGGCGCTAAGATTGAGGCTATCTTAAGTAAAGTGCCACACACTAAGTCGGCCTATGCCGAGCGCAGTGGCGGCGGCCGTTATATCGATATCAGCCCAAAACTCGATGTGGCCGCACGTTACGGTATGACGTTGCAGGATATTCAGGATGTGGTGCGTTACGCCATCGGCGGCATGGATATCGGCGAGTCGGTGCAAGGTGCCGAGCGTTACCCTATCAACCTGCGCTACCCACGGGAGCTACGGGACAATATCGAGAAGCTGCGCGAGCTGCCCGTGATCACTAAATCGGGGAATTATCTACCGCTGCGTAACTTGGCCGATATCGAGATCAACGATGGCGCGCCTATGTTAAAAAGCGAGAATGGCCGCTTAATCTCTTGGGTATTTATCGATATTGAAGGTACATCTATTGGTGAGTATATCGCCAGCGCCAAAACCGCCTTAGATGCCGAACTCGTCGTCCCGCCCCGTTACAGCTACAGCTTTGCGGGCCAGTACGAATATATGCAGCGGGTCGATGCTAAGCTCAAACAAGTGATCCCTATGGCGTTAGGGGTGATCTTCATCCTGCTGATGCTGACATTTGGTTCCACCATGCAGGCGAGTATGATCATGCTCAGCCTACCCTTCGCCTTGGTCGGCAGTACTTGGCTGCTATATCTGCTGGATTACAACATCTCAGTCGCCGTCGCCGTCGGTATGATTGCCTTAGCGGGTGTCGCAGCCGAGTTTGGGGTAGTGATGTTGGTGTATCTCAATAACGCCATCAAGCACAGGCAAGAGAAAGACACTTACCACAGCATAGAGGACTTAAAAGAAGCTTTAATCGAAGGTGCTGTGATGCGCATTCGCCCCAAGGCGATGACAGTGGCGACCATCTTCTTCGGCCTATTGCCCATTATGTGGGGCGCAGGTTCGGGTAACGATGTGATGCAGAAAATCGCCGCACCTATGGTCGGCGGTATGGTCACAGCGCCGATACTGTCGCTATTTGTCCTGCCCGCACTCTATCTACTGATTTACTCCCGTAGACTTAAAAATGAAGTTGAGCCCTCACATTAGCCGGGTATAAGTCTCACTATCAATAATCCCACATCCACTATCCCCTCAATATCAATAGGATTGAGGGGATTTTTATTATCAAATTGGCTCAAAAAAACCTAAAATCATCATTCAATATATGGCAGCCCAATAAATAGCTCTACTCTCAAGCAAGGATTCGCTCAATGACCCCATTCTATAAAGCCATAGTCAAAAAGCCCCTAAGTCGCTTATTCATAATGCTATTATGTGTAGTTGGCGCATTAAGTGTTGACCCTTTTCCCGCCTTTGCCACCCCCGCGAGCGGTGAGTTCGTTGCCGATAAACGCTGTGAACTATTTCAATCGAAAAATAAGCAGACGAATCCAGACCAATGGCAGAGTAATATTGGTGAGCGCTATCCCGTGCTCGAAATCCTCGGCAATAGCACTAAACCTGACTGGCTGCGAGTACGGACCAATGCCGCAACCTCGCCATTACGCTGGATTAGCGGCGATTGCGGTCAATATCTGTCTAATATTGCTGGCAGTAATTTATCGACACCTGCAACGGCGGTGGGATCCGTGCAAACCACTAGGGCATCGGAGAGTAAAGCAGACAATAAAGATAGCCTTAACACACCTAGCACCACAGAGAAACGCCCAGCCAATCAATGCCAAATCGAGGGTAATTTTGATTCACACATATTGGCATTGAGTTGGCAAAGTACCTTTTGTGAACTCTATGGCCGCCGCAAAGCCGAATGCCGCGCCCTCAGCCAAACGCCTGAATCGAGCCAGTGGCAACACTTCAGCCTGCACGGACTGTGGCCGAATAAACAACAATGCGGCACGCGTTACGGTTATTGCAGCACAGTCAAACTGCAACCAAATGATTTCTGTACTTATCCTGAGTTTGAACTTAACCCATCGGTGCGCAAAAATTTAGAAGAAGTCATGCCAAGCGCTCACTATGGCACCTGTTTAGAACGTCACGAATGGTGGAAGCACGGAACTTGCCGCAGCCAAGACCCTAACGAGTACTTTTTGCTGGCAACCCAGCTGACCCAAGCCGTAAACGCCTCGGCATGGGTGCAAAAATTTATTCATGACAACATAGGTAAGAGTGTTAGTAAAAGTGAGTTAAACCAAAGCTTTGATACTAGTTTCGGTCAAGGCGCCCACACCAAAATCAGCCTAGAATGTGCGAAGGGATTATTGAGTGAAATCCGCATTAACTTACCCGAAGTCATTAAAGCCTCAGATTCCCTACCTAGTCTACTCGCCAAAGCCAATCGGGCTAAAAAAGGTTCCTGCCTCGAGACTATCATGATTGATAATGCCAATTAAACAAATAGTTAGATGAACAAAAACGACGACTTAATGCCGCCATTTTTATTCTTAATGACACTAGCCGTCCTAAATATGGCAGTTATATCTGATTAAGCTTAATCACCGCAAATGTCGCACCTTGGGGATCGGTAATCACAGCAAATCGGCCAACCTCGGGAATATCACTCGGTGGAACACAAATTTGCCCTCCCAAACTCTGTGCTTTATTGGCAAACACATCGCAATCTGCCACCACAAAATACGGCATCCAATGGGCTGGAATATCTCCCCATTCGGGCATTATCGTCATCATGCCACCGATAGATTGGCCAGCGACCTGCCATTCAATATATTCAATATCAGGCACTTGGCTGGGTAGAGCTGTCCATGGGAATACTTTACAATAGAAAGCCTCTTCAGTGCGGGGGGTTCGACAGGCTAATTCGACCCAACACAGGGTATTGACCTCTCCCTGACGACGGGCACCTATATGGTTTTTGGCCTGCCACAAAGCAAAGCGCGCGCCTTCAGGATCACTCACCTGCGCCATGATCCCCGCATCTCCCACAATATGCGGCCCCATGTGCACTTGGCCGCCCGCCGCTTGAATATCTGCAATACAGGCATCAATATCTCGCACGGCAAAATAGATCCGCCAATGGCTAGGGATCTGTGCCTCTAAACTCGATATTTGATACATGGCACCCAAGTCATCGCCATCTAGGTTGAACAGCGAGAAATGCCCCTCAGGAATAGGCATTTCAATCGCATTCCAACCAAACATTGCATGGTAAAATACCTTAGCGCCTTCCCAGTCGTGGCTTGCGAGTTCAACCCAACATGCATGTCCTTGTGCGTACTGAGTAATCTTCATTATTGGCTCCCATTTTTGTCTCAATCGTAGGAGTTAAGCTGGAGTTTTTCATTATGTCCAGTTTCCGAATTAAAAAGACAGGACTTAGGGGGTAGTACAAAACAAAAAGCCCTCAAATGAGGGCTTTGGCGGCATAAACGACTAGGAATATTGTGGCAGTAAATCCGCCATCGCCAGTAAATGGCAGGCACCCGTGACTATACCAAATAACACCACGAGGATGATCAAGGGTGTACCGCCTATCACTCTAAAACCTGTGCTGTCCTGGAATAGTTGCCTAGATTTATAGGCCATCAGTGCTGGAACTATCACAGCCCATACGGTCGCCGCTAATGCCGCAAACCCGATCGCCACTAAAAAACCATCGGGAAACAGCAATCCCAAAATCGTCGGCGGCACAAAGGTCACTAACGCAGTTTTCATCCGACCTGAACGCGAGTCATCGAAGCCAAATAAGTCGGCTAGATAATCGAACAGACCTAAGGTCACCCCTAAGAAAGATGAAGCCACGGCTAGGTTGGCAAACAGGGTTAACATGCTGTTCAACCAGCTACTCGCCATTACCTTTGACAAGGCGCCCACCAAGACCCCCATATTGCCGCCTTGGGCGATAATATCGCTAAACTGGCTGCGGGGAATATTGCCCATAGTCGCCACTAACCAACAGGTATAAATGACCAGTGCGATAAAAGTACCGATAACAATCGCTTTGATAATAGTGGAAGAGTCCTTACCGTAATACTTTACTAAGCTAGGGACGTTGCCATGGTAACCAAAGCTGGCCAGACCAAAAGGCAGTGCCGCCCATAAATAGGGCGCAAAACGCTGGGTGCCATCGGGTTCGAGCAACTTAGTCACATCAATTTCAATCAACAAATTGCCGATAGCAAGGAAGAAGGTAATGATCATCCCACCGAGCATAATGGTGGTAATACGATCCACGGCCTTAGTGCTGATCAATACGATACTTGCCAACACTAGGGCAAAAACGAGTCCAGCCACGCTTTGGGGTAATACAATCCCCATGCCCTCTAGACTGTGATTCACAATCGATCCGCCACCGCTGATATAGGCATAGGTCAAAATATACAGCACGAAGGCAATAGAAACACCGTTCATAATCCGCCAAAACTGCCCTAGGGTTTGTTTGGTTAAGGTATCGAAGCTGGCGCCGGGTTCAAAATGCAAATTGGTTTCGAGCAAGAGTAAACCCGACATCAACATGCAAAACCAAATGCCGAGCAACATAAAAATCGAATAGCCGAACCACATACCGGCACCCACCACGGGCAGAGAGAACATCCCAGCACCTACGGTCGTGCCAGCTATAATCATGGCACCACCGAGCAAAGACTTACCTGCAGGCTTATGTTTAGCCGCATCCATATAATTTGCCATTAAGCAATGTGCTCCGCAGTGACACTCGCTACAATCGTCTGTCTCACTGAGGCTCTCAATAGGCCATTGGCTTGATCTCGAATGCGCTTAATATCAGATTTATCTTCTTTATCAGAAAGATAACCTAACTCTTTTAATTTAACACTTAAGGTACCGTAGAGTTTTTTATCGTAAAACTCCGGTGCAGTAATGCCGTGCAATGCCCCTAGACGTTGGGCAAGTAGATGGCTTTCGGACTCAAGTTCCGAGCGCTCCATCTTAGGTCTATGGGCTAACAAATTGAAAATAATTGCATAACGCTGCAAGGTTTCACTCACAGAACCCGCCAGCAATAGCAACTGACTGGTGTGCACCGTCACGACCGATAAACCGTCTTGCTCAATCACAAAACCTTGCTCAACAAAGAGATCTAGCACTTGATTCACATAGGCAGATAAATCTTTAATACCCATGAAAAGCTCGGCTTTTAACAGCGGATAAAAGTCATTCACTATTGCGAGGATCTGCTGCCGCTGAATTTGCTCATGGTTGGTCAAACAACTCGCAATCAATGAGGGAATAATAAATAAGTGAATAATGTTATTTCGATAGTAAGTCATAGAGATGGCTTGGCTTTCATCGATAGACACTATTTCACCTAAGGGATCGGCATTGATTGAAAATTTATTTAGCTCAAGGCCTTGCTGCACTAAATACTTACCATCGCCTTCGGCAACCGAAGTGAAAGAAGTGTAAGGCACCCGCTTTAACAGAGTCAGATACAGGTCTAGCTGACGCTCAAGCAGGCAGCGCTCGAGGGCATTTTGCTCCGATGCCAATAACACTAAACTGGTGAGGGTGACAGAACTGGCCGCCGCGGCATCGTTAATGCGTGTCATCACCCGATTCGCTAGCACGTTGACCGCTGGCGTTAACCAACTCGGTTTTTGTTCTGGATCATCGGCAAGCTCTGCCCGCCAATTAGGTGCCCGCTCATTTAAGAAATTTTGCAGCGTTATTGGCTCACCAAAGTTCACATAACCTTGACCAAAATTACCTAATTTACGAATTGCCCCAAAGACTTGCCAAACAGACTCTTTCTGCTTTTTCTTACCGCTTAATTCTTTATGGTAAGTGGCCACTTCCATCACATGGTCATAGCCTAAGTACACAGGTACTAAAGTCACAGGACGCTCAATCCCGCGCAGCACACTGTTCATCGTCATCGCAATCATGCCAGTTTTGGGCGCCAACAGGCGACCCGTACGCGAACGGCCGCCTTCGGAGAAATATTCCACCGAATAGCCCTTAGCAAACAGTTGATCTAAATACTCACGGAATACTGCGGTGTACAGTTTATTACCATTAAAACTGCGGCGAATGAAGAAGGCGCCACCACGGCGGAACAGTGGCCCAGCGGGCCAGAAATTGAGGTTAATGCCGGCGGCGATATGCGGCGGAACCATGCCTTGATAGTACAAAATATAGGATAACAACAGATAATCCATATGGCTGCGATGACAGGGCACATAAACAATCTCGTGGCCATCGTGGTGCAACTGCCGAACTTGCTCGGCACCTTTAATGTTGATCCCGCTGTAAAGCTTGTTCCATAACCAAGTTAAGAAACGCTCGGCGATACGGACTAAACTGTCCGAGTAATTTGCCGCAATTTCATCTAAATATTCAATCGCAGTCTCACGGGCTTGGGTTTCAGAAATTTTCTTGCTGGACGCTTCTTCTTGAATGGCCTTACGCAGGGATTCTGACTTGAGTAACGAATGGAATAGCGCCTGACGATTGGGCAACACGGGCCCTGTCATTACCTTACGCTGACGACGGAAATGCACCCGGGCAACACGCGCTAACTTATGGGCGATCCCCATATCTGTGCCATGTTCGTCGGCCATATAACGCAATGACACTGCATTCGAAAATTGCACAAAATTATGCCGGCCTAAAAATAAAATCATCAAGCACTTGCGCAGCCAAGTCGGGTTTTCACGCTCCAGTACCGCCGCCTTCATAGTGTCGTCTTCTTTACCCGGCGTACGCCCCCAGTACAGGCTGACAGGCACCAATTGGATATCTAATTCAGGTCTTTCCTTATGTACAGCCAATAAGCGCATAAAGCACTCTAGGAAAGGCGCATTACTGGCACGCTCACCAAACAATGGCTTGCGGCCTTCGAGGCAAACGACACGGGGAGCCACAACACCATTGACCACTAAGGGATCGTAGGGACTGGGCAGCCCTAACTTTGCAGTGATTTCGCTCAATGCAGCAATATCACTGAGGGATTCTGTTTTCATCACATAAGCAAGGGGGCTGGAGGCATCCAGATTCAGATCGGCAAAGGGATCCTGGGGCACCACAATAGTGTGCACTAAGTGTTTTTGGATCCAACGTAATGATTTCAACCAAAGAGAGTCTTGTTTAGGCATTTTTCTTATGCAATTAAATACGTTCACTAGCCCAATAGAATACCAGACTCTGGGGAATATTCGCTAATACTCTCCGATATCGTTAAAAAGTGGTTAATACTTGCACTATCCATATTACTGTATATACTAACAGTAACTGTATAGAAAAACAGGAATCACCATGAGACCCTTGACGCCACGCCAAGCTGAAATTTTAGCGCTAATTAAACGAAATATTGCCGATACAGGCATGCCACCTACTCGCGCAGAGATCGCTGCCCGTCTAGGTTTTAAGAGCGCCAATGCGGCTGAAGAACATCTTAAAGCGTTAGCGAAAAAAGGCTGTATCGAGATCATGCCCGGTACGTCTCGTGGTATTCGTCTCCCCGCAGAGGAAGAAGAAGTCACTGAATCGGGCCTCCCCCTTATCGGCCAAGTCGCCGCGGGTGAGCCTATACTCGCCCAGGAACATGTCGAGCAGTATTACCAAGTTGATCCCAGCATGTTTCACCCAGCAGCCGACTTTTTACTGCGAGTAAAAGGCGACAGCATGAAGAATATAGGTATTCTCGAGGGGGACCTGCTGGCCGTTCATAAAGTACAACAGGCAAGAAATGGCCAAGTGGTTGTCGCCAGAGTCGACGACGATGTCACGGTTAAACGCTTCGAAAAAAAAGGCAACTTAGTCTACCTACACGCCGAAAATGAAGATTATTCACCAATTAAAGTCGATTTAAGTTTTCAAAGTTTAACAATTGAAGGACTCGCCGTCGGTGTGATCCGTAATGGAGATTGGCTATGAACAAACTACTCGGCAATGCCCCACGCCATCCAGGCTTGTGGTTAGATGAAGTACGAGATACAGATACCGACTGGCAACATACTCCCATTAGCTGTATGCCAACCCAAACCCAAGGACAGCACGAACTAGGGCAATTGAGCGCTCAGCTAGCCCAGCTCAGCCAACAGGGACGATGGGTTGTACTTATCAATCCTCCCAGCATCGGCTATAAGCAACTCCTCGCTAATGCTGGGGTACGTATGGATCGCATCCTGTTAGTTCACGCTAAAGATGAGGTTGAAACACTCTGGGCAATGGAAAAAGCCCTGACAAGTGGTACGTCCAGTGCGGTCATTACTTGGACCCAATCACTCGATGCCCGTGATAATCGCCGCCTACAAATCGTCGCTAAGAGTGCCCGCGCTATGGGGATAGTGCTCGAAGAGGTGAATAGTCACTTACGCTGTGATACTAGGCTCGAGCAACAAACACACTTTAACCAGCAAGCTTTTTTCAACTCTATGCATTAATTTTTTTACGCTATATTTGACCGCGAAAGCCGCCTCACCTATGAATGTGAGGCTTTTTTTTGGCAATTTTTCAGGCAATTAGAAAAATAAGTGATCTTGATCAATATTTAAACTGCAAGTATGGTTGGTGAAGTCGGCGATGATATATCGCCGCCCGTGGCACAGACATCGAGCAGGAATCCTGTTAGCAATGCCACTAAAAATAGAGAACAGATTTATTTCAGTCGTATGTGCCAGCGTGGCTAATACCAGCAGTAATAATACTTAATTAAAAGTAACAGCCGCCAACGCACGTTGAAGTCAAAAACGCTTTTTTGGGAACTGAAGAGTTTGCATAGAGTTGAGACTTACTGTGTTGCTCTTCTTTGTAGTTGCTATTCGCAATTGGCAGAGGAGAAGTCTTGTGAAGCAATTGTTGTATTGTTTACTCGTGGTGTTATTCGCACCACCGTTGGCCGTCGCAGATACGCGGTTCAACATGACCCCCGGCGTGACCGAGATCAGTGGCAAGGTTTATCACTTGCACATGACCATCTTGTATATCTGCTGTGCGATCGGCCTAGTGGTCTTTGGAGCCATGGTTTACGCCATGATCAACTACAGAAAATCCAAAGGCGCTGTCGCGTCCCACTTTCACGAAAGCACTAAAGTTGAAATCGCTTGGACCATTCTGCCATTTATCATATTGATCTTAATGGCGATTCCAGCGACAAAGACCTTAATTGCGATGGAAGATCCCAGCAATGCCGATCTCACCGTAAAAGTCACAGGTTCCCAATGGAAATGGCATTACAGCTATTTCGACCAGGACATTGATTTTTACAGCATACTCGCGACCCCCAGAGCGCAAATCGACGGCACCGAAACCAAGGGTGAACACTACCTATTGGAGGTCGATAAGCCGCTCGTTCTGCCGATAAATCGCAAAATTCGCTTCCTGATGACCTCAGAAGATGTGATCCATTCATGGTGGTTACCCGCCTTTGCGGTGAAAAAAGACGCCAACCCTGGATTTATCAATGAGGCCTGGACTCGCATAGACAAACCCGGCATTTACCGCGGTCAGTGCGCCGAACTCTGTGGTAAAGACCATGGTTTTATGCCGATCGTAGTGCAAGCCCTGCCCGAAGCCGAGTTTGATGCTTGGGTAACAGAACAAAAACAAGCCGCAGGTGCCGCGGCAGAAGCCGCCCAAGCCGCCTTATCACAAACCCTTAGCAAAGAAGAGCTGATGACCCAAGGTGAACAAGTTTACCTTGGGCACTGTGCAGCCTGCCATCAGCCCAATGGTGAGGGATTACAAGGGGTATTCCCACACCTCAAAGGCAGCCCAATAGCAACGGGACCGCTCGGTGGCCACCTTGAAATCGTGCTCAACGGTAAAACGGGGACGGCCATGCAAGCCTTTGGTAAGCAATTGACTGCACAAGAAATTGCCGCAGTGATTACCTATGAGCGTAATGCGTGGGGCAATAATACTGGCGATGCTGTGCAGGCCAAAGATGTCAACGAGCATATGAACGGCAGTGCTGGCACACAGGCATCTGCTACCGCGCCGGCCAATACGACCCCAACACCCGCACCTGCAACTGACGCGCCCACAACTGAGCCCACAGCGGTTGTCGATCCCGCGAGCCTCCCCACACTCAGCCATGACGCCCTGATGGCCGAAGGTGAAACTGTCTACGCCACCATTTGCGCGGCCTGTCATCAGTTGACGGGAGCAGGCGTACCACCCGCCTTCCCCGCACTCGCTGGCAGCGCTATCGCCACTGGACCCGTCGCTAATCACATCGATATTGTGATGCACGGCAAAACGGGCACGGCGATGCAGGCATTTGGCAAACAATTAAGCCCACAGCAACTCGCAGCAGTCATTACCTATGAGCGTAATGCTTGGGGTAACAATACCGGCGATACAGTGCAACCTGCTGATATCGCAAGCCATGGACAGTAGGGGATTATGATGAGCACAATGACTCAAGATCAAACCGCAGCCCATGATGACCATCATCATGGTGCACCAAAGGGCATCATGCGTTGGGTACTAACCACCAACCATAAAGACATTGGTACTCTGTATTTATGGTTTAGCTTCGCTATGTTTTTAACCGGTGGCGCAATGGCCATGGTGATCCGCGCCGAACTCTTTCAGCCAGGATTACAATTGGTCGAGCCCAACTTCTTCAACCAAATGACCACAGTTCACGGCCTAGTCATGGTATTTGGCGCGGTCATGCCAGCCTTTACTGGACTCGCTAACTGGCTGATCCCGATGATGATTGGTGCGCCCGATATGGCGCTACCAAGGATGAATAACTGGAGTTTCTGGATCTTACCCTTTGCCTTTACCATTCTACTCAGCTCGCTGTTTATGGAGGGCGGCGGACCTAACTTTGGTTGGACCTTCTACGCGCCACTGTCGACCACTTATAGCCCTGACAGCACGGCTCTGTTCGTGTTCTCTATTCATATCATGGGGATAAGTTCAATCATGGGTGCAATCAACGTGATTGTCACCATAGTGAACTTACGCGCGCCTGGCATGACATGGATGAAGCTACCGCTGTTTGTGTGGACTTGGCTTATCACTGCATTCCTGCTGATCGCTGTGATGCCCGTACTCGCGGGTGCTGTGACTATGGTGCTGACCGATAAGTTTTTCGGCACTAGCTTCTTCGAAGCGGCGGGGGGCGGCGATCCTGTGATGTTCCAGCATATTTTCTGGTTCTTCGGTCACCCCGAAGTTTACATCATGATCTTGCCGTCCTTTGGCATCATCTCCGCCATAGTGCCCGCCTTCAGTCGTAAAAAACTCTTCGGCTATGCATCAATGGTTTATGCGACGGCGAGCATTGCCATTCTGTCGTTCCTCGTGTGGGCGCACCATATGTTCACCACAGGCATGCCAGTGTTTGCCGAGCTGTTCTTCATGTATTGCACTATGTTGATTGCGGTGCCAACTGGGGTGAAAGTGTTTAACTGGGTCGCAACTATGTGGCGCGGTTCACTCAGCTTCGAAACCCCTATGTTGTTCGCCGTGGCCTTTATCATACTCTTCACTATTGGCGGTTTTTCGGGGTTAATGCTCGCCATTACACCCGCCGACTTCCAATACCACGACACCTATTTTGTGGTGGCGCATTTCCATTATGTGCTCGTGACTGGAGCGATTTTCTCCATCATGGCGGCGGCCTATTACTGGCTACCTAAGTGGACGGGGCACATGTATAACGAGCGATTGGGACAATGGCATTTCTGGTGTTCGGTGATTTCGGTCAACGTACTGTTTTTCCCGATGCATTTCCTTGGGCTCGCGGGCATGCCAAGGCGTATCCCCGATTACTCGATTCAATTTGCCGATGTTAATCAAATCGTCTCGATTGGTGGGTTCGCCTTCGGCTTATCGCAATTGATTTTCTTAGTCTTAGTGATCAAGTGCATCCGTGGCGGCGAGAAGGCCCCCGCTAAACCCTGGGAAGGCAGCGAGGGTTTAGAGTGGACATTGCCAAGCCCAGCGCCTTACCACTCCTTCACGACACCACCCGAGGTGAAATGAAATGACCAACCATCACCAGCCCAACAAACCTAAGTCAAATCGCAAACTCATCAGCCTGTTAGTCATGGGTTGTATCGGTATGTTTGGCTTTGGGTTCGCGCTGGTGCCGCTATACGATGTGCTGTGTGAAAAACTGGGGATTAACGGTAAAACCACCAATACTGCCAGTCGTTATCAAGCGATAACCGTCGATACTAGCCGTGTTGTCACTGTGGAATTTATCTCCCAAGTGCAAACGGGTATGCCGTGGAAATTTGAGCCGCAAACCAAGCGGCTCGAAGTTCACCCCGGCGAGCTGATACACACAGCATTTCTGGCACGTAATGTGTCAGACAGAGCCACCGTCGGTCAGGCGATACCATCGATATCACCCGGCCAAGGCGCAGCCTATTTTAATAAAACGGAATGTTTTTGCTTTAATCAACAGCACTTAGCGGCTTCGACAAGCGCCGAGTTGCCGCTCATTTTCTTTGTGGATCCTCAGTTACCTGAATCCATCCACACTCTGACCCTCTCTTACACCCTCTACGACATTACCGACAAGCAGTTAGCGTCTGCCATAGAGCAAGGAGCTGCAAAATGACCACAAAACATGAAAATTACTATGTTCCCGCCCAAAGTGCTTGGCCCATCATTGGTGCTATAGGATTGTTTTTAATCGCCTTTGGTGCTGGGCACTTTGTCCATCAACTAAAATCGGGCGCATCGGGTGGCGGTTATATCCTACTCGCGGGTATCGCCGTGATCCTCTTTATGCTGGTTGGCTGGTTTAGAACCGTGATCAACGAATCTATGACTGGGCTCTATTCCCATCAAATGGATAGATCCTTTCGCCAAGGCATGAGCTGGTTTATTTTTTCGGAAGTGATGTTCTTCGGCGCATTTTTTGGGGCGTTGTTTTATGCCCGCATGGTCGCAGTGCCTTGGCTCGGTGGCGCTTCTAATAATGCCATGACCCATGAAGTACTCTGGCCACAATTCGAAGCCGTTTGGCCGCTACTCACTACGCCAGATGGCACCAAAACCGAGGCAATGCCGTGGAATGGCCTGCCATTAATCAACACTATCGTGCTGCTCACCTCCTCAGTCACCTTACATTTTGCCCATGTCAGCCTAGAGAAAGGCAAGCGCTCGGCCATCACGCTATGGCTCGGGATCACCATACTCTTAGGTATGGGTTTCCTTGCCTTGCAGGCCGAAGAATATATGCACGCCTACCATGAAATGGGGCTCACCCTGGCCTCTGGGGTTTATGGCAACACCTTCTTCCTCTTAACTGGCTTTCACGGCATGCATGTCACGCTCGGCACGCTGTTTTTATTAGTGTTGTTTTTCAGAGTGTTAAAGGGTCACTTTAGCGCAGATAAGCATTTTGCTTTCCAAGCGGGAAGTTGGTATTGGCACTTTGTCGATGTGGTCTGGCTGTGTTTGTTTATTTTCGTCTACGTACTCTAAGGCTTTAGTAAGGCGTGGGATTGGGGCTGATTAATCCGGTCCCTAATGCCACCAGCAGCAACAGAATAACCAGTACAGAGAAAATCACCCGGCGGCCAAGATAACGGCTCATAGGCACTTTGTCGTCACCTTTCACCATAATAAACAAGGCTCTACCTAGATTAAAAATGATAAACAGCAACAGCAGAACTAAGACCAACTTAAAAATAAACAGGGTATTCATGCAATATCCTTATGTGCTGCTGAATAAATTAACGGTTTTTTTACTGATACTGACTGTGGCTGTATTCATGATTCTGGTCAAGTTGGGTCTATGGCAATTAGCCCGCGGCGAAGAAAAAACTAGGCTATTAGCCCAAATGGAGGCAAGACAATCCTTGCTGCCATTAAGTTTTGAGCAGCTCCAACTCAAAATCGATAAAGAAGGGGTGACAGGTTATCGACTGCAAGTGCATGCCACAGCCGCCAGCTCGCCAATATGGCTGCTGGATAATCAAATCTATCGGGGCCAAGTGGGCTATTTGGCCTTTCAGCCCCTGCAAGTGGCGGCGGGTCAACCTTGGTTACTGGTCGAATTAGGTTTTGTCGCCGCCGGTTCCCACCGTGGTGAGTTGCCCCACATCAGCCCACTTAGCGGTGAATTGAATATCGAAGGTCGGCTTTATCAAAAGCAAATCAATCCCCTGAGTCAGGCTTTAATGGCAGAAACGGGGACAAGTATTCGCTTTCAAAACCTCAACATTCCCGAGATGGCGCAGCTGTTAGGCCACCCTTTACTAGATGCCGTGCTACAACCGGATGAGCTACCCGCCCTCGCCTTGCCACATCCTTGGCAGCCTTTTCCGTTGCCTGCGCAAAAACATTGGGGTTATGCACTGCAGTGGTTTTCGATGGCGGCCGTGTTTGCAGGGCTTATGCTGTGGCAAGGGGTTAAGTATGTAAAACGCCATAGTGCCGAAGCAATCGCAAACTCAAGCAGCGAATAGGGAAATTCGACCCATACTTAGCAAGACACAAATAAAAACTAAATAAAGATAAAACAATAAATTAGGGATAATTTGAATGAGAGGAGCAAGCATGAACTCCCAGAATAAATCTAAACACAGGGCATTGGGCTTATTGTTGCTGGCGTTTATCGCGCCCGTAGTAATAGCCAAGCTAGTGCTAAGCTTAAATTTATACCACGGCGGCGCCACCAACCATGGTGAGCTGATCAGCCCTGAGACCAGTTATGCCAGCCTTGGGGTTGAAAATCCCAATCCCAAAGAATGGCAGCTGCTATATTTATTACCCGCCCAATGCGACGATGCCTGCCGCGAACGCCTGTATATTTTACGCCAAAGCCACACTGCGCTGGGGCCAGATCAGGCACGAGTCGAACCGCTGATCCTCACCCATCCCGACAGCGATCTTAATGCCTTAAGCAGTTTTAACTTCAACACTCGTCCCGCCAATGCTGGCTTAAGCCACTGGCTAGATGAACAGCAGTTGATCATAGTCGATCCCTTAGGCAGCTTAGTGCTGCGCTATCCCCAAGTGCAGGGTAGAGAAGCCCATTTAGCTCAAGGCAAGGCCTTGATTGCGGATCTGCGTAAGTTGTTAAAACTGTCGAGGGTAGATTGATGCAGCTAACTTGGGTCCTACGCTTAACCTTAGTCTTCACCCTGATGGTGATCTTAATGGGCGCTTACACCCGCCTATCGGACGCGGGTCTAGGCTGCCCCGATTGGCCGGGTTGCTACGGCCATATCAAGGTGCCCACCCAAGACCATGAAGTCGCCCATGCCCAAACCATCTTCCCCGATCACGATATCCACCCAGAGAAAGCGTGGCTGGAGATGATCCACAGATATATCGCCGGCGGACTTGGCTTACTAGTATTGTTCATCTTAGTGCTGTGTTTGAAAACGCCGGAAGCGCCGAAAAAATTGCCACTTATCATAGTGCTGCTGATCCTCTTTCAAGCCGCACTCGGCATGTGGACAGTGACGATGAAACTCATGCCCATAGTGGTGATGTCGCATCTTATTGGTGGCTTCAGTTTAATTTCACTGCTGTTACTCCTCTATCTTCGCACCCGGCCGCGGCGGATCTTTAATAGCGAAACCCATGCCCGCAATCTGGCACCGCTGGCGCTAGTGAGCCTATTCGTGCTTGTGGGTCAGATTATGCTGGGCGCTTGGACATCATCTAATTATGCGGCGCTCGCCTGCACCGCTTTACCCATTTGCGAAGGTAACTGGGTGGATAACTTGGCAATAGCGGAGGCCTTTTCACCGTTCCAGGGCCAACATCCTAGTTTCGAATTTGGGGTGCTCGATTATCCTGCCCGTATGACTATCCACATCGCCCACCGAATTGGCGCTATAGTCACCGCGAGTTTATTACTCGTGCTCGCCTATCGATTATTTGTTGGCGCGGCTGGGCTGAGGGCCTTAAGCCTCTTACTAGTGGGACTCGTGATCCTACAAGTCAGCTTAGGTATTTCTAACGTAGTAATGCATTTACCACTGGGTATTGCCGTGTCTCACAACGGCGGGGCGGCACTACTGCTGCTGACCTTAGTCGCAATCAACTATTTCTTATGGCGCAAAGCATAAGCGAGGGCTCCAAGATGGCAAAACCACTCTCAATCACCCGTAGCCTACCCACGTTCAGCGTGACATGGCGGGCCTATTTTGAAATGACCAAGCCAAAAGTGGTCGCACTAATGCTGCTCACTGTCCTAGTCGGCATGTGTCTGGCCGTGCCCAATGCTGTGCCCGTTCAACCTTTGCTCGCGGGTATGCTGGGCATTGCCATGATGGCGGGCTCGGCGGCGGCGCTGAACCATCTGATCGATCGCCGTATCGATGGCTTAATGGCGCGCACCTACAATCGCCCATTGCCTAAGGGACGCATTTCGGCCACCCGTGCCTTAATTTTCGCTGCCAGCTTAGGTAGCCTTGGCTTTATCGTCTTATATTCCTTAGTGAATCCACTCACTGCTTGGCTCACCTTTGCCAGCCTGATTGGTTATGCCTTGGTTTATACTGCCTATTTGAAACGCGCGACCTCGCAAAACATTGTGATCGGCGGCCTTGCGGGAGCCATGCCGCCGCTACTGGGATGGATGGCAGTAACGAACGAATTTCACGGCCATGCGCTGTTGTTAGTGATCATCATTTTTACGTGGACGCCGCCACATTTTTGGGCTCTGGCCATTCACAGACGCGCCGAATATGCCAAAGTAGATATTCCTATGCTGCCCGTTACCCACGGTGTCGAATTTACTAAAACCTGCATCTTGCTCTACACAGTATTGCTGGCGATTGCTTGCCTGTTACCTGTGCTGGTTGGCATGTGTGGGCCAGTGTATTTCGTCAGCTCGAGTTTACTCAGTACGGGATTTATCTATAAAGCATGGCAACTTAAATATCGGGATCACGATGGCTTAGCGATGCAAGTGTTCCGCTTCTCTATCTACCATTTAATGTTGTTATTTATGGCATTACTACTAGACCACTATCTGTGGAGCTAGTTTGGCGCGCTAACCTATATTGATGGAGCGAATAATGAAGAAAAGAATTTTAGTCGTCGCCATTTTATTAGTCGGCCTTGGTGGCCTCTTTACGGTAAAATTGGATCCCCCCAAACCCGTCGAGCTAGAGAACGGATTTCTATATCCACAGGCCTATGACTTAGCGCCCTTTGAATTGGTCGATCAGCATAAGCAGGCCTTTACTAACACCAGTTTGCAGGGAAAGTGGAGCTTATTCTTTATCGGTTTTACCTTTTGCCCCGATGTTTGCCCTACGACCTTAAATAAACTCGCGGCGGCCTATCCTGAGCTTAATAAAATCGCACCATTGCAGGTGGTATTTTTATCCGTCGACCCCAAACGGGATACACCGGATAAACTCCTGACCTATGTGAATTTTTTCAATCCAGAATTTAAAGCCGTCACGGGCGAGCAGACACAAATCTTCCCGCTCACCCGCAGCTTAGGACTGACCTATGCCATGGTCGGTGAAGGGGAAAACTACCAAGTCGACCATAGTGCGGGTTATGTGTTGGTGTCACCGCAGGGTACGCGCGTTGCAGTGTTCAAACCTACGGCTGCGCTAGGCAAGCCGCCGCAGGTGTTAAATGAGCAATTGATTAACGATTTTAGAAAAATAGTGGCGCAATACAAACCTAGCCGCTGATCACTCTTTGACCCAAGCGCCATCGTCCTTTGGCCTTACCCAAGGCTGAGAAAACCAATAGTAGCCATTGCGCGCCTTACTCGGCGCGGTGCAGTTGTAACGCGAACGCCCCGCAGGTAAGGCTAAATCCGCTTGAATACTAAACTCGGTTTCACTGAGCCAAGTCGGCTGTTTTGAACCTTGGCCTTGGATATAACACATCACTTGCTTAGCTGAGATATCGCTCATATCTAGGGTGACTTTAAGCTCTGGGCGCCAGTGGCCGCCCTTTAACTCAGGATCGCTTGGACTCTGTGTAATTACAGGCATGTTTAAACTGTATAGTTTGGCCTTAAGGCTTTTTAAATCGGCATATTGTCCTGCAACGGGGAAACGCGGCAGTGCCGTTAACGGCGAGTAGGGCCCGGCGGCTCCCGATTGTTGCCCCAGGGCGACAAAGCCGTTGTCGGTTAGCATATCTTGCAGGGCTTGATTGTACTCACCGTAGGGATAAGCCAGCATTTTGAAATTGTGCCCAGTGGCATCCGCAATCGCTTTTTCTGTGTCTAAGATATTGGCCTTTACCCGCGCTAGCCACTGCGCCTGTGATTCATTTTCTAGGGCGCGGATCAGATGTTCGTGGGCCCAACTGTGGTTAGCGATGTCGGCGCCTTCCTTGGATAGCGTTATCAGCTCATCCCAGGTCATCATCTCGGTAAACTTTTGTTTAATCGGCTCAATTGCCACAAACAAGGTGTAGGGAAAGCCAAATTCCTTTAGGATAGGATGCGCCGTCGTGGCTATGCTGCGATAACCATCGTCGAAGGTAATTGCGACTGTTTTGGCCGGTAAATCTTGTTTTTGCTTTATCGCTTCAACCACCTGAGAAAGCGGGATCACCTTAAAGCCATCATCGGCGAGAAACTGCATTTGCTCACGAAATTGCGCGGGCGTCACGCTAGTTGCCGCCGGAGTGGTTTCTGACACATGGTGATATTGCAGAATGACCACGGCATGGGCCGAAAACGTCATTAGCCCTATGAGTGCCAACAGCACACGTTTAACCATAATGTGAACACCTCTGAAATTAATGAATACTGCTAAATCAACTTGGCTCGACCTCATGCTTAACAGCGCGAAAAATCGTCAATTACTGGCGCTTGCCCTGCCGATGATACTCTCCAATATCACTATCCCACTGCTGGGCTTAGTCGATACGGCGGTCATAGGTCATCTGAGTGACGCCTATTATTTAGGGGGAGTCGCCGTCGGGTCAACGATTATCACCTTAATCATTTGGTTATTGGGATTTTTACGGATGGCGACCACAGGTTTAGTCGCGCAGGCCTTTGGTGCAAATGATCTTCACGCCCAGCACAAACTCTTAGTCCAAGGCGCTATGCTAGCGATGTTATTAGGCGCAGGCGTTATCGCGTTGCAAGTCCCGATATTGAATTTAGCGTTAGGATTATCCGAAGCGAGTAGCGAGGTCGAACGTTATTGCCGCGAGTATTTTCAGGTACGGATTTGGTCAACGCCCTTCGCCCTGCTCAATTTAGTGATGTTAGGTTGGCTCTTAGGGCGACAACAACCTAAAGCCGCCATGTGGCAGCTGATTTTAGCCAACCTTGCCAATATTGTGCTCGATGTGGTGTTTGTCCTCGGCTTGGGCTGGGGCGTTAAAGGCGCTGCCCTCGCCTCAGTCTTTGCCGATATCACCGCTTTCTCAGTCGCACTCACTATGGTGTTACAACAACTCAAGCGCGCCTCAGGCTTTCAACTATCCGAGCTATTTCCCCATGTCACCCTGACGGGTTATGGCAAATTACTGAGGCTCAACACAGATATTTTTGTCCGTAGCCTCTGCCTGCAGGCAGCTTTTGCCTTTATGACATTCCATGGTGCGGGTCTGGGTGATAATACCGTTGCTGCCAATGCCGTGTTACTGAATTTACTGCTGTTAATCTCCTATGCACTGGATGGCATTGCCTATTATGCCGAGGCAGAAGTCGGCCGAGCCTATGGGCAAAAGCAGGCGCGGCAATTACGGGAGGCGGTGATTTTAGCCTGGAGCTGGTCGGCACTGACTGCGCTAGGGTTCTGCGTTATATTTAGTCTTTTTGGCAACAATATTATCGCGTTGTTGACCAGTATTAATGAGGTCAGAGCCACAGCACAAACCTATCTCATCTGGCTGATATTTATGCCTTTATGGTCGTTTAGTTCCTATTTATTCGACGGAGTCTACATAGGTGCCGCTAAAGGCAAAGTGATGCGCAATAGCATGATACTCGCCACCTTCGGCGCATTTTTCCCAACATGGTATGTACTGCAGCAACTATTATTGCCAGAGCAAGGTAACCACGCTCTCTGGGCCGCCATGAGTGCCTTTATGATCGCCAGAAGCCTGACGCTTGCCGGGCACTATTATTTCAGTAACACCTTTTTGAATAAATAAATCTGTAAAGGCAGTAGTTTACTCATACCAAAATCATTATCATGCGCCCCTTACAATTGTAACTAAGATGTAGCTCAATCATGAAAAGGATTTTTCCTCTGTTCTTCCTGTGGCTCTGCAACCCTGCTTTTGCCGACACTGCACCCCAATTACCCATCGAAGCCTTTGCCAGCATCCCAGATGTGAGCTCTGTACAACTCTCCCCTAATGGCAAAAAACTCGCCTCGGTTGTTCGTGTCGAACTCCCTAAACTCAAGGGAACGGTTGTCAGTATTCTCGATTTAGATACGGGAGAAAAAAACTATGCCATTCATACAGACAACCAGAAGTTTGTCATCCAGTCGCTACTGTGGGCAAATGATAATACTTTATTAGTCAAAGCTAAGTTTCCAGCTAACCGTTACGGCACACCCACCACCGAAACCCGCCTTGTAAAGTATGATTTGACCACGAAAAAGACCTCAAATGTGCTTGCTAACAGTATCTTAGAGCGCCTCAGTTGGATCCCACAGCATCAGGGGCAAATTATCGATCTTATGGCCGATGATCCCGATAATATTTTGCTCTCTCTAGATGGTATGGGAGAAAACGTAGGCCAAGATAGTGTGCTCAAAGTCAATCTGGCACAGGGAAAATCCACATATATTCAAAATGCTAAAAATCATGTCATAGGTTGGATTACCGACAGGCAGCACAAGGTCCGCATTTCTATCTATAACGATGAGACTGAGTACCGCATTTATGAACAGCCAGAACAGAAGAGTGATTCACGCTTGCTCTGGACCTTTAAAGCCTTTTCTGAGGACAGTGTCTGGCCCTTAGGTTTCGACGCTGACCCCAATATTCTTTACGTTCGTGCCTATCACCAAGGTTTCGAAGCCATTTTTAAAGTCAATCTGACCGATCCTAAGCTCACAAAAGAATTGGTCTACGCCAATGAAGAGACCGACGTCGAAGGCGAATTACTTTATTCCGGTCTAAAACAAAGAGTGATAGGGATCAGCGAGGGTGACGGTGAAGAGTACACCTTTTGGGACAAGGAATATGCAGGCCTGCAGAATGGCCTTAAAGCCGTGCTGCCCGACGCCCGCAACTATATTACCCAGTTCAGCGCCGATGAGCGCCGCTACTTAGTGTATTCCACTAGCTCGACCGAGCCCGGCACTTATTATTTTGGCGATAGAGACGAAAAAACGCTTTATCCCATAGCTAACCGATACGGCAGGCTCAAGAGTGAACTCCTCGCCAATACCCAATATTTAACTTATGAGGCAAGGGATAAGCTCAAAATCGATGCTTACCTAACCGTGCCAAAGGGGCTCGAAGCCAAGCAACTGCCGACGATTATTTTCCCCCATGGCGGCCCCATCAGTTACGACAGTAACGACTTCGATTACTGGGCACAGTTCTTCGCTAATCGTGGTTATGCGGTATTTCGGATGAACTTCAGGGGCTCGGCGGGTTACGGCTATGAGTTTATGAAAGCCGGCCTGAAAAGCTGGGGACTCGAGATGCAAAACGACGTCGAAGACGGGACTCGTTACCTAATAGATCAAGGCATTAGCGATCCTAAACGCATCTGTATTGTTGGGGCTAGCTATGGGGGTTACGCGGCCTTAATGGGGGCGGCCATGACCCCCGATCTCTACCGCTGCGCCGTGAGCGTTGCGGGCGTTACCGATGTGGCCTACCTAGTCAAATCCAGCCGCAGACATACCAACTATGAAGTGGTTAAAGAGCAAATAGGCAGTGATCTCGACGCCCTCTATGAACGCTCACCGATTAGCAAAGCCGATAAAATTAATATCCCAGTATTGTTGCTACATGGCGATAAGGACAGGGTCGTTAAGGTTCAACATAGCCGAGAAATGTATGACGAACTCAAATCGCTGAAAAAACCCGTGGAGTATATTGAGCTGGAAAATGGCGATCATTATCTGAGCAATAATGATCACCGCCTTGCCACCTTTAAGGCACTAGATAAGTTCCTCGCCGATAATCTCAAAAACCAGCTATAACTTAACGCTCGAACGCTTAAAAGACAGTAAAGTGAAAAGCTAGGCATAAAAAAACGCGACTCAAGGTCGCGTTTTTTATTGATAACTAATCAGCTAGATTAAGCGTAAGAATGCTCACCGTGTTGATGATCTGTCACGTCACGCACGCCACTCAATTCACCGGGGAACATGTCTAACAGTTGTTTTTCGATACCATCCTTCAGGGTGATATCCACTTGAGAACAACCGTTACAGCCACCGCCAAATTGCAGTACGGCAACGCCTTCTTTGGTGATCTCCACCAGCATAATATTACCGCCGTGGCTAGCAAGCTGAGGATTGATTTCAGATTGAATCACATACTCGATACGCTCGACTAAGGGCGCATCACCAGACACTTTACGCATTTTCGCATTAGGCGCTTTAAGCGTGAGCTGTGAGCCGAGTTGGTCGGTTACAAAGTCAATGGTCGCTTCTTCAAGGAAAGGCGCACTCTTCTCATCGACCATAGCGTTAAAACCATTGAACTCGAGTTCAATATCATCACTTTCAACCGCATCCGGTGGACAATAGGACACACCACACTCAGCTTGAGCGGTGCCAGGGCTTATCACAAACACACGAATATGAGTGCCTTCAGGTTGATCTGCTAACAACTTAACAAAATGGGCTTGGGCCGCATCGGAAATAGTAATCATGAAAACCTGCTCCGTCAGGGGATACCTGAGTGTTTTAGTAAGAATTAGCCGTATGATACTCCGACTCACCTTGGCTTTGTAGTCCCTTAGGCGGCAACTTCTAGAATTTTGCAAAATCCGTCACGCTTTTGAGGGATGGTTTCAGTGTGGCAAGAGAGATCTAAAGGACCTCAAGCTGCGAGTTTCAGATCGCCCTAAGTGCAGCGTAAGTGTATAGATTAAAAAGCATCTTCACTATCCATATCCTCGAGTAGTCCTGGGGCTTCCGCCCTTGCTAAACACCATACTTGAACATGCACATAGCGGGCCTCGAATAAGCGGGCAATTTCAGCGACCGTAGTCCCAGTCGTCACTACATCATCCACCAATGCAATACGCTGAAACTCAATATTATCCGCGAGGATGAAGGCATCCTGTAAATTGCGTCGTCGCTGCGCCCCCGACAATCCCGCCTGCGGGCGCGTGTCTTGCCGACGTGTTAATCCCCCGTCCACTAAGGGCAGTTGCAGGAGTTGCGATAACTCATGGGCAATCAACCAAGCTTGGTTAAATCCCCTCTGCCGCAAACGTTTCGGATGCAGTGGTACAGGCACAAGCGCCTGCGGCAGTGTTAATAAACCTTGCTGTTCGAGTCGATATATTCTCGCCACTAAAGCGCGGCACAACACGGGTAAGGCGGCGAGTTGCCCTTGATACTTAATCGCCCCAATCCAAGTGCCCAGCCCCTGGTGATAGCTACAGGGGGCCACCACTTTACGCGGCTGACGCTTCAGGCATTCACCGCAGTAATCCACTTGTAACTGCATTGACTTACCACAGCCAAGGCAAATGGGGCCGTGGTACAGACAGGTTTGCAGGCAAGTAGCACAAATCCCCGAATCGGGCGCTTGTATGGATTGGTGGCACAGCAGACAACGGTTAGGTAAACTGCCCGCCAACCAAGTTGCAACTAAGCGATACACTAAACGCAGCAATCGAGTTCCATCCTGCGACCAAATCCCTTTGTTATCGCGCGGCATAAATTTATCCTAATTGATTTTAGAGGCATAAAGTGAACCAAGTGACCCACATACCCTATGTGCATATTGACACCAGAGGCCAAGGACCTGATGTGGTGATGCTCCACGGTTGGGGCGTTAACAGTGCCGTGTTTACGCCGTTGCAGGAGTCGCTCTCTGAGTATAGGGTGCACTACGTCGATCTGCCGGGCTTTGGACTAAGCCAACCCATTGCAGGCGAACTATCAGACTGGATCGAGGCTTTAGTACAGGCACTGCCCCCACAGGCAATTTGGGCGGGTTGGTCATTGGGAGGGTTAGTGGCAACTCAGGTGGCACTCAGTCATCCCTCACATATAAAAGCTCTGGTGACTATAGCCTCATCCCCTTGCTTTATGGCGAGGGAAGCTGAAGCCTGGCCGGGGATCCCATCCGAAGTGCTTAACCAATTTGGCGAACAACTCGAACAAAACCTGCCTCGCACCATAGAACGCTTCTTAGCCATCCAAGCTATGGGGAGTGAAACCGCCAAAGAGGACATAAAACAACTGCGGGATCTCGTCCTCGCGCGCCCCTTGCCCCATGCCACAGCTTTAACTCAAGGTCTTGAAATGCTTGCAGGAATAGACTTAAGAACCCAAATACCAACCATAGAACAACCTTGGCTGCGGATCTGGGGGCGGCTCGATGGACTCGTACCTAGACGGGTACAACCTAAGATGCCAACGGCGACTCAAATAGAGGATGTGATATTAGCCAAAGCCTCCCACGCCCCCTTTATTTCCCATAGAGATGAATTTTTACAGGCATTTTTGCCTTGGTTAGCCCGGCAGACACGCTAGCGCTTTATCTTTGAGCAATTAATGGCTAGTATTTAACCATTAGTGTTCCAAGGAGTTTTCCATGTTAGTTGTCAGTAACTACCCCCAAGTCCCGCTAGCGACCACTAATGTCGCCACGGACACGGCTCGGGTCGACAACCAACTCAAGCCTGTGGTCATTCCTCCCCAAGCCGCCACTAAGGGCCACGAAGAACGCGCCTTCAATCCACAGAATGAACGCACAGCGGAACAGGCCCAGCAACAGGCACGCTTACTCGAGCACAGCCAACAACAGATCCAAGAAAAACAGCAGCAACAGCAATCCTCACAACAGCAGGGCCAGCAACAGCAGGAAAAAAAGGCCGTTATCGCCGTTGCTGAACGAGTGCAACCTAAAACCTTGAAATTAGCGGCTCGCGGCCAAGCAGCACTACAGCGCAAAGATATCCGCTTAAAGGTGGGCCAAGGCGCGATAAATTACGCCAGCACCAATAACCAAGCAAGCAATAGCCTCACTCGCCAATCCATCCAAGGCGAGTCCCCCCAGTTTTATCAGCAGCTCGGGCAGCGTATCGGCCAGTTTTACCAACAACAGACCCAGCCAGAACAAGAACCCGCCATGTCAGCGTGGATTTAACTTACCCATTGCAAGGTTCTGTCACTGTATAAACAACAGATGATCGGACTACACGCTGGCAGTCAAAAAGTGTGATCCTCCTCCCGATTGCCCTCTTAGCTCAGTGACCACTTAAGTTGGCAGCAATAAACCACTTGTTGTCTTTGTATCTGTTACGTTAAGGTAAATGCTTCTTTACAATGCGCATCTGGCTAAACTTCAAGGACATGAAGTGCTTAGTATTAATCAGGACAAAAGATTATGGTTTATCGAACTGATTACCTGGTGGGAAGGCCGCATCAGCGCCAGTCACTTAATTCGGCAGTTTGGTATCAGCCGTACTCAGGCACAAAAAGACATTCTTTATTACCAACAGCTATTACCCGGCAATCTGCTTTATAACGCCAGTCATAAAGGGTTTCTGCCACAAACTGAATTTCAGCAAGGCTATATCTCCGGTGACGTAGTGGAATACCTGAATTGGGTCAGCCATCAGGACGCCATTGCAGACATAAGCACTGCTTTGCCATACACCACCCTAGCTTTACCAAAACGCCAGGTAAACGCCGAAATTATTCGGGTATTGGTAACGGCTATCCGCCAACAACGCCGGGTAGAGGTAGATTATGTGTCTGTCAGCAACCCCGACCGCCAGGGCCGCATTATAGTGCCACATCATTTTGTCAGCGCTGGCTTACGCTGGCACCTTAGAGCCTTTTGCGAAAAATCAAATGGCTTTCGCGACTTTGTATTAAGTCGCTTTCGTGGTGTACCTGACTTGCTGAATAAAACCAATATCGGCGCCGGACAAGACCCCGGCTGGATCACTGAACTTTGTTTAGCATTCCAGCCCGACCCACGTTTAACACCAGCCCAACAAGAGGTGCTGGCCCACGACTATCAAATGCAAAATGGCAAACTCCACATCCACAGCCGCGCCTGCTTAGCCCAATACGTGCTACAGGAAATGCAGGTTAACATCCGCGATATCGACATCAGCCCCGAAGCCCAGCAACTGGTTTTAGTGAACCACAGCGATATAAAGCCTTGGCTATTTGACGAAAAATCATAAGCTTACAAGTAACCTGCACACTTAGTTTACAGGTGTTTTTGTACAGTGTTGTCAGTTCAGGGATTGAAGGTAGAGTGGTGATTAAGTATTTGTACAACTACCTGCAACTAACTAAGGCGCATTCGCCACAATTGGAAAGTTGTTTCAAGCTTGTAGCAAAAGGTGTTGATGCGAATGAACGAGCAGAAGATAGGCAATGATCGTTTGAACACAAGGAACAACAGCAATGACTGAAACACTCGCAGCTGGCTATTTTGGTTATTGGGGCAAAGCCAAGAAAGACCCTGACCAAGCCGGGCCGGATTATCATTTACTGGTTTATCATAGTTTGGATGTGGCGGCTGTGGGGTGGAGTTTGTTGAACCCTAACAATAAGTTGTGCCAAGAGTTGGCAGAATTTATTCAACTTAGCCCCAAACAGCTGCAGCGCTTATTTACCTTTGCCTTGGTACTGCATGACTTGGGCAAGTTTAGTGGCGCTTTTCAGGCGTTAAAGCTGTTTGATACACCAGCTTTACACCAATTTAAGGTGCGCAGGCCTTATGATGGCGCCAAAGCCCGGCATGATATGTTGGGCTTGGTGTTGTGGCAAATAGCGTTGGAAGAAGGTTTAGACCTGCCGCAATTAACAAAGCAATCGCTGTCGCAAGATGAGTTAGATGACGTGCTTTGTACGCTGTTGGATACCACTTGGGGCCATCATGGTAAGCCCATTAGACCCGGTCGTTTAGGGGAGTTGGAAGATCACTTAGCTGACGCCAATATTCTTCATGCCAAGAGCTTTATTGAAGATGCAGCAAACTTACTGCAGCCAGAGTGGCCTGCAGCTTTTTTTACAGCTGAAGTACAGCAATGTTTTCGCCAAATCAGCTGGCACCTGGCGGGTGTAGCGATACTCGCCGATTGGTTGGGCTCAGATACCCGCCACTTTCCTTATCAGGCTGAAGTAATCAGCCTTGCATCATACTGGCCTAAAGCTTTAGCAAAAGCAGAAGGAGCTGTGGCCGCAACAGATTTATTTAAGCCATTTAATGTGCAGCCATTTAGTAATTTTCAGCAGCAGTTTGGTTTTACACCTACGCCATTACAACAATGGGCGGCGACAGTGCCGCTTGCAGCGGGGCCACAGCTGTTTATTCTGGAAGACGTTACTGGCTCAGGTAAAACAGAAGCAGCACTTACATTAACGCAGCGCATTATGGCAGCTGATCAAGCCGATGGTTTTTACTTTGGCTTGCCCTCTATGGCGACATCGAATGCCATGTTTAAACGCGTCACGTCACACTATCAGCACATGTATCAGGGCGGTGCGCCAAGCATAGTGCTGGCGCATGGTGGCAGAGACATGGAGCAAGCGTTTAGAGACTTACTGTTGCCCAGTAGTGCAGGTGATGCCAACTATCAATCTGACGAGCAAACCGCTACAGCGGTGTGTAATGAATGGTTTGCTGATTCGCGTAAAAAAGCCTTATTAGCGCCGGTTGGGGTGGGCACCTTAGATCAGGCGTTGTTGGCGGTGTTACCCCGGCGGCATCAGGCCCTGCGCATGATTGGCTTGCACCGTAAGGTGCTTATTTTTGATGAAGTACATGCCGCTGATGAATACATGCTGGTGCTATTGCAAGACTTACTGCAATTACATGCCAGGCAAGGTGGCAGCGTAATTTTGCTCACGGCAACACTGGCGCAGCAGCAGCGGCAGCAATTGGTCAGGCGCTGGCTTGATGTGTTGGGGCAGCCTGAGCTAATCGATTGTAGCGATGATTTTCCGTTAGCGACTCAAGTCAGTATGGTCGGAATGCAACAAGCCGCTTTGGCCTCTCGACCTGATGTATGCCGTACTCTGAAAGTTGCTTTTTTGCATAGTGTCGAAAACTGTGTTGCCACCATCGTCGAGGCTGTGGCAAGAGGCCAATCGGTGGTATGGATTTGTAACTCTGTAGGGGATGCTTTGGCTGCATATAATGAGGTGTCGGCAGCGTTACCAGAACCAGCGCAATGCCTGATATTCCATAGCCGCTTTGCCTTAATAGACCGGCAAAGAATTGAGCGACAGGTACTAAGCACCTTAGGTAAGCAATCCACAGCAATTGAACGCAAAGGCAAGGTAGTAATCTCAACTCAGGTGTTTCAGGAGAGCCTGGACGCAGACGCAGATTTAATGATTTCTGATCTGTGCCCAATTGATGATTTAATTCAACGTGCAGGCCGTCTGCATCGGCATACCCGCGATGCTAATGGCAGTTATCAGGCTGGGATAGCAGATCAACGGCCGGCACCGGTGCTATATGTACATAGCCCGGAGTTTACTAACTCACCTAATGCAGATTGGCTATCGGCGCAATTTCGCAATACGCAGTTGGTGTATCGCTCGCCGGGTAAACTATGGCTGGGGCTACGCGTGTTAACTGAACAGCACGCTATCCGGATGCCGGAGGATGCCAGATTGCTGATTGAAGCCGTGTACGGAGAGCACGCCAGCAAAGAAATCCCCGAGACTTTGTGGCAAGACGAACTTATGCATCATGGTGAAATTCAGCGAAAAACCAACAAAGCCATGCAGCAAGTCATTGATTGGTATCAAGGTTATTGCGCAGACAGTGCCGTAAAGTGGTATGAAGATGAAACGGATATCAGTACCCGCTACAGCGATATGGAAACTATCGAAGTTGTGTTGTTAAAACGTGGCGACGCCGGACAAATCAGGTTATGGGCAGATGGCCAGGCTTATGCATTGGCTCTAAGTAAATTAAAACTGCCAAAACACCATGCCGATAAGTTAGCGGATTTTTCCGCTCAGTACCCTGAGCAAGCAGAGCAATTTAAACAACAATATCGGCAGGCAAAATATACCCGCTTTTGGCTGGCCGAGGATGATCCTAATTTCAGTTACTCAGCACTGATTGGTTTCAACCCAAAAGAAAACCCCGCCTAAGCGGGGAACGTCTTGCTGTTTTACGTGATGCATTGCATCAATGCGGTTTATCTCTGCGAAGCGGAGAAGTAACAAGAATACGCTGACGCCTGTATACTTTCAATGTTGCTTTGATAATTTTGATGCATTGCATCAATGCTTAATCAATTATTGATTTGTTCATTTTGCGAGCGTATAGTCGTTCTTGTACCTGAGAAGTGGAGCGTAAATGAGGCAGCTTCACCCCAAGAACGCTCACGAGTGGAACCGTTGATACTACTTGGTTTAGGTATGGCTTGCAACATGGCCTAGTCAGAGTCCTCTATCACCTTTTGAGGACAATAAAATGCTGAAATCAAATGATGATTACATTGTTATTTTTAGGCGCTACAAGAAAGACAAGTCTGGTCAGTTGTTAGACGCTAGAAAATATGGATTAAAGGCCTGGCCGATAAAAATCCGTAAGTCTGCTTAACGAATAAAAGGTGTGGCGCTAAACCCGCCACTCCTTTCATCAGGAGGATGGATGAACTTACTTTTTGACTCATGGTTACCAGTGCGTTTGCATAGTGGCGAGCAACGCACTGTCTGCTTTAACCAACTAATCGATTCCAATATTGCTGACTTTGCTTTTCCGCGAGCTGATTTTCAGGGGGCTGCGTATCAGTTTTCTATCGGTGTGCTACAAACCTTATTTGCACCAGATAATGAAACGCAATGGTTGCTTAGCTATCAGCAAACTCCGAGGCTGCAAGAATTAACTGCAGCACTGGAAAAGGGGCGTCATGCTTTCGAGTTAATCGCAGAATCTGCGAAAGCCACCCGTTTTATGCAGGATTATGATCCGCTTGAGCAAGCGGAAGCAGGGCCTATATCCGGGCTATTAATTGAAGCGCCGGGAGCTAATGCGTTAAAGCTTAATACCGATCATTTTATTAAGCGTGGGTTATGCAATCAGATTTCTTTGCCTATGGCAGCCATTGCCTTATTTACACTGCAAATTAATGCGCCATCCGGTGGTCAGGGCCATCGCACTGGCTTGCGCGGCGGCGGGCCGCTGACGACTTTAGTGTTGCCGCACACTGTCAATGCTAGCTTATGGCAAAAGCTTTGGTTAAATGTGCTAAGCCGGGAAAAATTCAAATATGACGAGCCGGATTTACACAGTTCAGTGGTATTCCCCTGGCTTAGCCCAACCAAAGAGAGCAAGCAAAAAGGCACTGAAGTGTACGAAAAAGATGTACATCCGCTGCATATGTACTGGGCTATGCCACGTCGTATCAGGCTGGAAGTACAACAAGGCAGCGCCATTTGTGATTTAGACGGCACTGAGTGCCAGCAGTTTGTTACTGGCTACCGCACACAAAACTACGGCTACAACTACAGCGGCAGTTGGTGGCATCCTTTAACTCATTACCGTATTAACCCGAAAAAGCCGGATGAAGATAATTTGTCGACTAAAGGCCAGCCAGGCGGTATCAGCTATAAATACTGGCAAGCCCTGACTTTACTCGATGAGGAAGAGGGCAGCATTCCGGCAAAAGTTGTCAGCGTTTATAACCCCGATAGAGCAAAGTTACTTGGTGCTGGGCGTAGAGGCGAATATCAGCGGCTTTGGGCTTTTGGTTACGATATGGACAATATGAAAGCCCGTGGTTGGTATTCAACTGAGTTGCCATTATTTAACTTAACCTCGAGTCAGCGCGAAACCCTGCTCAAGCATGTAAAAGTTGTGCAGCAACTGGCAGCAGAAGCCTTGTGGCAGTGTCGCACCCAAATCAAATCTGCCTGGTTTAGCCATCCTGGTGATGTAAAAGGCGATACCTCCTTTATTGATCTGCAGTTTTGGCAACGTACAGAGCAGGCCTTTTATCACACCATTGCCACTATGCTGGCGGATGAAAACAGTGCTGAGCCGTTAACTCCTGAAGCCGCATTAAGCTGGTTGTTAGCACTTAAACGCACCGCCACAGATTTATTCGATGAACTGGTGTTGTCGGGCAGTGACAGTCATAAGCATATGGCACGTTTTATTCAATCCCGCCGTGCCCTTACCGGGTGGCTGGCTAAAGGTAAAGCGATACAGAGTTATAAGCAGTTCTATCAAATTCTCAATTCAGATGAACACAAGCAGGAGGCTAAAGCATGAGTGAGCAACAACGTGAACAAACGCGGCAAGCATTGCAGCAAGCCGAATATTGGTGGCAGCAAATGCACCTGCCGGCTAGCGAGGTAAAAGGTATTAAAGCACCGAGTCGTTACCGGGCAGAGCTTCGCCGCTGTAACACGGCCGATGCAGCCATGCTGACAGAGGGTTTTAGAACTTTGTGGTTGGCATTGCCTGAAAGTGTAAGGCTACAGCGGCCATACAGCATTGAAGCCTGGGCAACGGTGGCGGCGGTATTAGCGCATATTACCGATGCACAAAGTTGTAGTTTTGGCGCCAGCCTGGGGCAGTGGGACAGTAAAACAGACAAAGCGGTAGTGAGTGAACTTCGCCTGCAACAGCTGCAAGGCGCCCGTAGTAGCCAGGATTTTTTCCGCCGCTTGCATCGGCTGGTTAAACAGCTCGGTGGTAAAGCTAACCCCAAGGTGCTGACTCAAGACATTCTGGATTGGTTCGACGAACACTATTCGCAACAACCGCGCCGGGCAGATAAAAGAGTGGCGGTGCGCTGGGCGCTGGATTACTTCAGCCTGCAACCGAAAAAAGCTTAAAACACAAATCTGATAACGAATTAAGGAAAATACCATGAGCAAATTTATTCAACTGCATTTATTAACGTCTTATGCGCCGTCTAACTTAAATCGCGATGATTTGGGGCGTCCGAAAACAGCGCGTATGGGCGGGTCTGAACGGCTACGGGTTAGCTCACAAAGTTTAAAGCGCAACTGGCGTTGTTCAGACTTATTTGAGCAAGCTTTATCTGGCCATATTGGCACCCGCAGTAAACGTTTTGGTGAGCAATTACGCCAACAGTTAACCACTAAAGGTGTAAATGACAAAAAAGCCACTGAGTGGGCTGCTGCAATTGCCGGGCAATTTGGCAAGCTGAAAAAGGATTCGGTGGAGATAGAGCAACTGGCGCACCTTAGCCCAGCAGAGCAACAAGCTGCCTTTGCCTTACTGGATACTCTGGTTGCAGAAGATCGGGCTCCAACCACAGATGAATTAGCGTTGTTAACCAGTAGCACTACGGCTGTCGATATTGCTATGTTTGGTCGTATGCTGGCGTCGAGCCCGGAATTTAATATAGAAGCTGCATGTCAGGTTGCGCATGCTGTTAGTGTCCACAGCGTAGCGGTGGAAGATGATTATTTTACTGCGGTGGATGATTTAAATGATGGTCTGGACGATCGCGGTGCTTCACACATTGGCGAGTCTGGTTTTGCAGCCGCATTGTTTTACAGTTACATCTGTATAGATAAAGAACTGCTGGTCGAGAATCTTGCTGGCGACCTTGACCTGGCAAATAAAGCCATTGCCGCCTTAGTGGAAGCAGCGGTAAAAGTATCACCTAAAGGCAAACAAAACTCTTTTGCGTCACGTGCTTATGCCAGCTATGTGATGGCTGAAAAAGGCGATCAACAGCCACGCTCGTTGTCAGTCGCGTTTTTAAAGCCAGTATTTGGTGATGACCTGGCCGCCGAAGCGATAAGCAAACTGCAGCAGCAAGCTGTTAATTTTGATCGCGTGTATGGCCCTTGTGCTGATAGCCGAGCTGAGATAAACGCCATTACTGGTGAAGGTAACTTTAATGAGTTAGTCGCGTTTATTGCCGATTAATACAGGAGGCGTTATGCAATATCTGGTTTTTCGGTTGTATGGCCCTATGGCAAGTTGGGGCGAAGCTGCCGTGGGCGGCGATCGCCCCTCGGCAAGCCATCCCGGCCGTTCTGCAGTGTTGGGCTTATTAGCCGCAGCCCTTGGCATTAAACGGTCGGAGCAAGCACAGCTTAGTACTTTGTATCAGTCGGTGCAGTTTGCAGTAAAAGAGTATAGCGCTGGCGTCTTGGTTCGCGATTATCACACCGCCCAGGTGCCTTCGACCGATAAAAAACGGTTGCACAGGCATCGTAAAAGTGAGCTTTCGGCTCCGGGTTACAAGCTAAACACAGTGTTATCAAGCCGCGATTACCGCTCTGATGGCGTATGGGTAGTGGCAATTTGGTTAACTGACAAAGCCGTAGTTACTTTGGCCGAATTGGCAGAAGCACTACTGAAGCCGCGCTTTACTCTTTACTTGGGCCGTAAATCTTGCCCTTTGGCAGCACCATTAAGTCCGAAAATTGTGGAAGCTGAAAGTTTGCAGCAAGCACTAGATAGCGATTTTTCACCTTTGCTGAATTCTGCGGAGCAAGACAGTAGTTGGTTACGCTACCCCAAACAGAGCATTTACTACTGGCAAGGAGCTGTTGACCTAATGCAGGTTCCTGCTGCTGTTATACAAAGCAGACAATTATGGGATGAACCCGGCGACAGGCTTAAATGGCAATTTTCCAGCCGTATTGAACATCAGCTAACGGTGAACAGGGAGCGTTAACTATGTATCTTTCCAGAGTTCGTTTTCTACCGGGCCATACAGCCCACTCAGCGCTGCTGAGTATTCAACGTAAAGGCAGCTATGCAAGCCATCAGTTATTGTGGCAATTGTTCACTGAGCAACAGCAACGAAACTTTCTGTTTCGGGAAGAGCAGTCAAATGGCTTAACCAGCCAAAGAGGTATGCCGGAGTATTTGGTATTGTCGCAAACCGCACCCGAGCTTAATTCGGAATTGTTTCATATTGAAACAAAGCTGTTTGCGCCCAAGTTAAACGAAGGCGACCAATTGGCTTTTCGGTTACGTGCTAACCCTACGGTATCGAGTAAGGCAGGGGATGCTACTGGTAAACGCGGGCAACGGCATGATGTGATGATGCATGCCAAAAAGTCTGCACAGGCAGAGGGAATTACTGATCCGATTGTATTAAAGCAACAAATGGAACAAGCCGCGCTGGACTGGTTAGTTAAAGATGAACGAGCCGCAGCATTAGGGGCCCGTTTTGATGCTCAGCCCGCTGTTATGGCATACAGTCAGCATCAAACCAGTAAACAAGCCCAGCAACCGGTAATAAGCTACAGCGCAGTTGATTATGAAGGTGTGTTAACTGTAATCGAACCAGAGTTGCTATTGAACCAGATTGCCACTGGGATAGGCAGGGCAAAAGCCTTTGGCTGCGGCCTGATGTTGCTGCGGCGAGTGTAAAAACGCTAATCACGGAGGATAACCAATGGCAGCAAAACTGGAAGTTCTGGAGCAGCAAATAGCTACTGATGCCAGAGATGGCATTGAGTACATTTGTATTACCGACATTGCTCGCTATAAAAACAGCGAACATACCGATGATTTAATCCGTAACTGGTTGCGTAATCGCAATACCATTGAGTTTTTAGGCATCTGGGAGCAACTAAACAACCCAGATTTTAAACCCGTCGAATTTGACGGGTTTAAAAAACAAGCCGGATTAAACAGTTTTACCTTAACGCCAAAACAGTGGATTGAGAAAACTGGTGCTATAGGGCTGATCTCCAAAGCTGGCCGTTATGGTGGCACCTATGCACAAAAAGACATTGCCTTTGAATTTGCCAGTTGGATCTCGGTGGAGTTTAAGCTGGATATTTCACAAATGACTCTTTTAACCAAACAGCCAGCTGCACTGTCGGCAAAAGGTGGTCACTAGTTATGGCCTTTATCCCACTAAAACCTATTCCTCTAAAAGAACGTAACTCGATGATTTTTATCGGCATGGGCCGTATTGATGTAAAAGACGGTGCCTTTGTAGTGGTCGATGAAGTTAACGGAGAACGGATGCATATTCCTGTAGGCTCTATCGCCTGCCTGATGTTGGAACCGGGTACCCGCATTTCCCATGCAGCCATGAAACTGGCGGCTGAAGTCGGCACCCTAATCACTTGGGTTGGCGTGGGTGGCGTACGTTTTTATTCGGCAGGGCAACCGGGTGGAGCACGTTCTGACAAGCTGTTGTATCAGGCCAAACTCGCGCTCGATGAGCAATTGCGTCTAAAAGTCGTGCGCAAGATGTTTGAACTGCGTTTTGGCGAAGAAGCCCCACAGCGGCGTAGTGTCGATCAATTGCGAGGGATTGAAGGCTCCAGAGTACGCCAAACCTACCAGCTAATAGCCCGGCAATACGGTGTGCACTGGACTGGCCGCAAATATGATCCGAAAGATTGGGCCGCCGGAGACATTGCCAATCAATGCATTAGTGCAGCTACGTCCTGTTTATATGGCATTACTGAAGCCGCGATACTGGCAGCGGGTTATGCGCCGGCCATCGGTTTTTTACATACAGGCAAACCGCTGAGTTTTGTTTACGATATCGCCGATATCATTAAGTTCGATACTGTAGTACCGCTAGCCTTTCGCATTGCCGCAAAAAGTCCTGCGGTACCAGAAAAAGAAATCCGCTTAGGCTGTCGTGATTTATTTCGTACCGATAAAACCCTAAAACGGCTGATCCCCTTGATCGAGGAAATACTGGCGGCCGGAGAAATCCTCCCGCCAGAACCTTATCCAGATGCCCAGCCACCCGCCTTACCCGAACCACCCTCAATTGGCGATGCTGGTCACAGGAGTCGCTAATGAGCATGTGCATGATAGTGACTGAAGCCGTACCACCACGCCTTCGGGGACGATTAGCAGTGTGGTTGCTGGAAGTGAGAGCCGGAGTCTATGTTGGTAACATAGGGCAGCGAGTACGGGAGATGCTCTGGCAACAAGTTGAAGCCATGGCCGATGACGGTAATGTGGTAATGGCGTGGGCCACAAATACCGAGTCTGGTTTTGATTTTATTACCTTTGGTCAAAACCGACGGCAACCTGTTGATTTTGATGGGCTAAGACTAGTTACATTTCTGCCAGAAGAAGATAAAGATTAACTACCAGTAGCTCTTTAACAACTCGGAAAATTTGGTAGAAAAAAGTAACTGCTTTTTTCTATTTAAAATCAGTTATATACTTTTAGGCCGTTCCCCGTAAGCACGGGGATAAACCGCTGCCTTTCATCTTTACCGCTTTAGCGTGAATCCGTTCCCCGTAAGCACGGGGATAAACCGCATGGCTTGGTGTGCATACAGGATTGAATCACCCGTTCCCCGTAAGCACGGGGATAAACCGCTTGTCTGCGTAGGCGGCTAACGACAAATTAGCCGTTCCCCGTAAGCACGGGGATAAACCGGCGATCGAGTGTATGGATTATCGGATATTAAACCGTTCCCCGTAAGCACGGGGATAAACCGGTACGTGACGTTTTTGGCATGAGTGCCGACGGCCGTTCCCCGTAAGCACGGGGATAAACCGTACTCAACATGGACCCTGCAGACTTAGTGCAGCCGTTCCCCGTAAGCACGGGGATAAACCGCAACTCGCGGACAAGTTTTTAAATTCTATGGCCCGTTCCCCGTAAGCACGGGGATAAACCGCGAGAAGTTCGCGCCAGTAAACGGACAAGTAACCGTTCCCCGTAAGCACGGGGATAAACCGCTAAACCAGAAAACCAAGGTAAAGTATTCAAACCGTTCCCCGTAAGCACGGGGATAAACCGGTATCTATTCATTTAGTTACGAAAAAACAGACCCGTTCCCCGTAAGCACGGGGATAAACCGCAGCTAGAGCATTAGCCCTAGCGAAAAAAGAACCGTTCCCCGTAAGCACGGGGATAAACCGTAGGTAAAACCTTTAAACACGATGGTCCAGTTCCGTTCCCCGTAAGCACGGGGATAAACCGTTACTTGCAGCAAATGGTTTTGAAATTCCGGACCGTTCCCCGTAAGCACGGGGATAAACCGCGTTTGGGGCGTTACGCGGGTTAGTTATCTGTCCGTTCCCCGTAAGCACGGGGATAAACCGTATTTGCCTATCGTGAAATGCACTTGGTTGCGCCGTTCCCCGTAAGCACGGGGATAAACCGCACTGCATCAGCCAGGCGTTAATAACGTCAACCCGTTCCCCGTAAGCACGGGGATAAACCGTCGCTATTGAGCTCGCTGCCATTGCCAAAAAACCGTTCCCCGTAAGCACGGGGATAAACCGTTCAGCTCTTTAAGGGTGTAACCATAGGGAACCCGTTCCCCGTAAGCACGGGGATAAACCGCCGCTGGTGCTGGTGAGCTATCTAATGTATTGCCGTTCCCCGTAAGCACGGGGATAAACCGCGCATAGACCAACTTTTGTCGAACATGACGGCCCGTTCCCCGTAAGCACGGGGATAAACCGTTTGACGTGCTTAACAAGCTGGCCTCGGCAATCCGTTCCCCGTAAGCACGGGGATAAACCGCAATTTATAGGTGATCTGCCAATAGTGGCTTACCGTTCCCCGTAAGCACGGGGATAAACCGTAACATTAAAAAATCAAATAACCTCACATTAACCGTTCCCCGTAAGCACGGGGATAAACCGTTTTGGATAAAAATGTTTTCAATCATGACTTGCCGTTCCCCGTAAGCACGGGGATAAACCGCTTATACAGCCATATTGACCATGTTGAATAAGCCGTTCCCCGTAAGCACGGGGATAAACCGCCTAGATTGATTATCTGAGCCAGACACAGAGCCCGTTCCCCGTAAGCACGGGGATAAACCGCACAATGAACCGAGCTGTCCGTTCATTATTCGCCGTTCCCCGTAAGCACGGGGATAAACCGTCGTATTCAGTGCAATTTTTTTCTTTATCTAACCGTTCCCCGTAAGCACGGGGATAAACCGTTATCTAGAACCCACCATAGAAAATCTTTGCACCGTTCCCCGTAAGCACGGGGATAAACCGTGTCTAGATACTCTAATATCTGCTTTACTCATCCGTTCCCCGTAAGCACGGGGATAAACCGTGTGGATGAATCACCCCTTTCATCGCGGCGAACCGTTCCCCGTAAGCACGGGGATAAACCGCGTACTGGATAAAGGCTTGCTGGTTTATATTGCCGTTCCCCGTAAGCACGGGGATAAACCGTTACAGTATCATTTTTACCTTGTGGAGCTACGCCGTTCCCCGTAAGCACGGGGATAAACCGCAATACGGGCCCAGAATAATGAGCAATTTGCACCGTTCCCCGTAAGCACGGGGATAAACCGCAGATCACTTTAGATCGTGCGGCCACCATTGCCCGTTCCCCGTAAGCACGGGGATAAACCGTCATCGTTAACTTTAACGTGAGGCGGATTGTGCCGTTCCCCGTAAGCACGGGGATAAACCGCAAGTTCCGTCACTCAGAATGACGACTAAAAACCGTTCCCCGTAAGCACGGGGATAAACCGTTGAGACTATCCTTATCCATCGTCCGGAAGTGCCGTTCCCCGTAAGCACGGGGATAAACCGCTTGTATTTCTGCGTATTCACGCAGCAGCGAACCGTTCCCCGTAAGCACGGGGATAAACCGTATGGCGGGTGACATTACCGTGCCCGAGCCTACCGTTCCCCGTAAGCACGGGGATAAACCGCTGGAATAGCCATATTAATCCTTACCAAGGCCCCGTTCCCCGTAAGCACGGGGATAAACCGCAAACTTAACGGATATTCAAAAGGCTGAGGACCCGTTCCCCGTAAGCACGGGGATAAACCGCATATTTTATGTCGTGCGGATATCCGATTTAACCGTTCCCCGTAAGCACGGGGATAAACCGATGGCACAGCACTCCCGCCATATTAAGTACTGCCGTTCCCCGTAAGCACGGGGATAAACCGCATACTCAACAACATGACGCAGTTCGGCACAGCCGTTCCCCGTAAGCACGGGGATAAACCGTCATCACCCAAGGCGGGCGCTAATTTTTCCCACCGTTCCCCGTAAGCACGGGGATAAACCGTCACCCACGACGGCGCCAACACTTACGGCGAACCGTTCCCCGTAAGCACGGGGATAAACCGCTAAAATCTAGGAAGAAGTAGTGCGACCTTGACCGTTCCCCGTAAGCACGGGGATAAACCGTCAAATGCCAGCAATAACGGCACGGTGGGCGACCGTTCCCCGTAAGCACGGGGATAAACCGCCTGGTACAGCGAAGACGTGAACGACGTCAGTCCGTTCCCCGTAAGCACGGGGATAAACCGCAATCGCCGTGCTTAGAGATATGCTCGTCCAACCGTTCCCCGTAAGCACGGGGATAAACCGTCGGAAACCTTATAAACGCCGTGAATAAACGGCCGTTCCCCGTAAGCACGGGGATAAACCGCCCTTCTCACAGCCAAATACACCCGTATTGCGCCGTTCCCCGTAAGCACGGGGATAAACCGTACAAGAGGCCGCAGCGCAAAAAGACGAGTCCCCGTTCCCCGTAAGCACGGGGATAAACCGATCAGTATTTTGCTGACAGAGAAGCTATTTACCCGTTCCCCGTAAGCACGGGGATAAACCGCACTTTTTCCGCTAATTGCTTTGCTTCAATTGCCGTTCCCCGTAAGCACGGGGATAAACCGATTCTAGCCGCGCTCGCATACTGTGAGCAGTCCCGTTCCCCGTAAGCACGGGGATAAACCGCTACCCAACAGGGATATATATTGATGAAAAAACCGTTCCCCGTAAGCACGGGGATAAACCGCAAGGACGGCGCTAGTGACCTTAATAATGATGCCGTTCCCCGTAAGCACGGGGATAAACCGGAATTTAACCCGATGAAAACCAGTACCCGCAACCGTTCCCCGTAAGCACGGGGATAAACCGTTGTGCGCTTATGACTGATTTGCATTATTAGACCGTTCCCCGTAAGCACGGGGATAAACCGCACCTCAACCTATTCGGTGATGGTCAAAACTGCCGTTCCCCGTAAGCACGGGGATAAACCGCCCGCATTGCCGCAGCGGAACTCTGTATACCGCCGTTCCCCGTAAGCACGGGGATAAACCGGATCCGTTATGACGTTATATGAGTACGATAACCCGTTCCCCGTAAGCACGGGGATAAACCGTCGCGGGCCGATAACCCGGTCATGATGTCAAGCCGTTCCCCGTAAGCACGGGGATAAACCGTGTACGTGGTCACGCCGTTGGCACCGGCAACACCGTTCCCCGTAAGCACGGGGATAAACCGGTTTAGCCCCTGATACCCAATATTGGTTTTGGCCGTTCCCCGTAAGCACGGGGATAAACCGTGCTGTCCTTTGGCGATTTGATTAACGTCAACCCGTTCCCCGTAAGCACGGGGATAAACCGTTAATTGCCTGAAATACCGTTCCACCGGTTTCCCGTTCCCCGTAAGCACGGGGATAAACCGCAAATCGATGTGGAGGACGTTTGGGGTATTGGCCGTTCCCCGTAAGCACGGGGATAAACCGCCCTATATTTGTTCGCGTCCAAGTGCTTACCACCGTTCCCCGTAAGCACGGGGATAAACCGGACTCTTATGAGTCCTCTTCGCAAGGTGCGCACCGTTCCCCGTAAGCACGGGGATAAACCGTTGCGCAGCGCGGGGTACAGGCTGGTCTATGACCGTTCCCCGTAAGCACGGGGATAAACCGTTTATACGGGCGATAAAAAGACCCTTGAAGCCCCGTTCCCCGTAAGCACGGGGATAAACCGCTATTAAGGAGCTTTGTTATGCTGCAAAGCAACCGTTCCCCGTAAGCACGGGGATAAACCGTCATGTTAATACTGGTTACTTATCGGGTTTGCCCGTTCCCCGTAAGCACGGGGATAAACCGCGACTTGAGATTGATTTGCTGGCTGTGGAGATCCGTTCCCCGTAAGCACGGGGATAAACCGTCATTCACAGCATTGTAAAATGACGATTTGCCCCGTTCCCCGTAAGCACGGGGATAAACCGCCAAAAATAGGTTTGCTCCCTCATGCACGATACCGTTCCCCGTAAGCACGGGGATAAACCGCCCCATTGGGAATGACGTTGTTTAAATTTTTGCCGTTCCCCGTAAGCACGGGGATAAACCGCCCGGACGCAATTTATATTGGCAAGTTGGCTACCGTTCCCCGTAAGCACGGGGATAAACCGCCACCTTCTGCCTTGACTCGTTGTAGTCCTTCCCGTTCCCCGTAAGCACGGGGATAAACCGTCAGGTACTTCCGTGTCATCAGCATGACGATGCCGTTCCCCGTAAGCACGGGGATAAACCGGGAAAGAAACAGGGATAGTTACGCAGAAAGAACCGTTCCCCGTAAGCACGGGGATAAACCGCCTATCCAGTGCTCACACCGGTACAGCATGAACCGTTCCCCGTAAGCACGGGGATAAACCGCGGTTAAACTGCTTATCAAAAAACACCATCAACCGTTCCCCGTAAGCACGGGGATAAACCGTGCGCCGAGTAGTACAACCCATCCGAATGTAACCGTTCCCCGTAAGCACGGGGATAAACCGCCTCAATGGACAATTCAAAAAGCCTGGCAACCCCGTTCCCCGTAAGCACGGGGATAAACCGGTAAGAATTTCTGTTCAGTATCATAAGCACGACCGTTCCCCGTAAGCACGGGGATAAACCGCTGTCGGTCGAGAATATGTCGAGGAAGTCGAGCCGTTCCCCGTAAGCACGGGGATAAACCGGTCACACCGTAAAATATCATGATGCCCGTGGTCCGTTCCCCGTAAGCACGGGGATAAACCGCATTATGAGAAATTTGAACTCGATACCAGTATCCGTTCCCCGTAAGCACGGGGATAAACCGGTTAGCAATCAAAAGCGGGTTAACCCTGATGACCGTTCCCCGTAAGCACGGGGATAAACCGTGGTAGCCAATGCCGTACCGCTTCAAATAGGGCCGTTCCCCGTAAGCACGGGGATAAACCGGGGCCGAATCACTCGCCAAGTTTTTCAATTGGCCGTTCCCCGTAAGCACGGGGATAAACCGTCGAGCGTGACACGGTCAGCCTGTGGGACTCGCCGTTCCCCGTAAGCACGGGGATAAACCGCCAACTGGCATAAACACGCTGCCTATTTTGATCCGTTCCCCGTAAGCACGGGGATAAACCGAATGCCATTTGCTCTCTTGTCCATCTGATGCGCCGTTCCCCGTAAGCACGGGGATAAACCGGCACTGCTGGCTGCACAGTCTTTACTCGGTGTCCGTTCCCCGTAAGCACGGGGATAAACCGCATGGCGGCAAATTATCTGCCCCTGAATATTACCGTTCCCCGTAAGCACGGGGATAAACCGCCTGCTTACCTTTGTGTACTACGCCCAAATCACCGTTCCCCGTAAGCACGGGGATAAACCGATTACAGTTTCTCAGGTGCCTACAATCATTGGCCGTTCCCCGTAAGCACGGGGATAAACCGGTAATGAGGTTGATGAGTTCGGTGGTTTTACGCCGTTCCCCGTAAGCACGGGGATAAACCGCTGCAGTAAGACTGCATAGCTCTCAAGCTCAGCCGTTCCCCGTAAGCACGGGGATAAACCGCATCCGAGCAATAAAATTGTTATCAATCTCATCCGTTCCCCGTAAGCACGGGGATAAACCGCTGCTCTAGCACTAATCTATCCGATGCAGCACCCGTTCCCCGTAAGCACGGGGATAAACCGGCCGAGGCGCAGCGATTGAAAGCTGTTTCAGACCGTTCCCCGTAAGCACGGGGATAAACCGTCACTCTGCACCAATGGCTAGACTTGTTTGAGCCGTTCCCCGTAAGCACGGGGATAAACCGCCCTTTAGAACGTTGTTTTAACTCATACTTTTCCGTTCCCCGTAAGCACGGGGATAAACCGGAGTTGAATACCAAGGCGTAGGCTGCAAGCTACCGTTCCCCGTAAGCACGGGGATAAACCGAAAATTGTTGCGTGTAGTCCTACTGTTGACGGCCGTTCCCCGTAAGCACGGGGATAAACCGGTTATTGAATTGGCCACAGCTTATGTTGCTGGCCGTTCCCCGTAAGCACGGGGATAAACCGTATTACGAACTTATGAAATGTGTTTAGCTCATCCGTTCCCCGTAAGCACGGGGATAAACCGTCGGACTGATATTGAATGGAAGGGTGCTGCACCGTTCCCCGTAAGCACGGGGATAAACCTGATTACGTCTTCCAAACTTTAGCGGCGCAGGCCCGTTCCCCGTAAGCACGGGGATAAACCGCACCAAGACCTTCAACATTGATTTGGCTTGAGCCGTTCCCCGTAAGCACGGGGATAAACCGCGCACCCCCGTTAAGGCGCGGCCTATGATTGGCCGTTCCCCGTAAGCACGGGGATAAACCGCAGCCGTGGCGCTCGGAATATTTTGGACTCGGCCGTTCCCCGTAAGCACGGGGATAAACCGACCCTGATGCGTTGGGCTCATATCTGCGTGAACCGTTCCCCGTAAGCACGGGGATAAACCGCCCACTACCTCGCCATCGACTACCGCAACAAACCGTTCCCCGTAAGCACGGGGATAAACCGCTGGTAGGCTTCGCGAGCTTCGTGGTTGTCGACCGTTCCCCGTAAGCACGGGGATAAACCGTCCAGCCCCTTCAGTGCGGTAAAACTCAATTACCGTTCCCCGTAAGCACGGGGATAAACCGGAAATGGCCAATATCAATGCTGGCCGACCTAACCGTTCCCCGTAAGCACGGGGATAAACCGGAACTCTGCGGCCTCTTGCTTAGCAGAAATAACCGTTCCCCGTAAGCACGGGGATAAACCGGTCTGCGCTGTTATTCATGGCGCTGCCCGCTACCGTTCCCCGTAAGCACGGGGATAAACCGGTTCGAGTGCTAATGCCAACATTTTCAGATAACCGTTCCCCGTAAGCACGGGGATAAACCGCCAACATACTGTTTTTTTAAACAGTAAAGGGTCCGTTCCCCGTAAGCACGGGGATAAACCGGATGGTATTGATGGTATTGACGGCATTAATGGCCGTTCCCCGTAAGCACGGGGATAAACCGGTTTCTGTTCAACCTGATGGTCAAACTGATTGCCGTTCCCCGTAAGCACGGGGATAAACCGGACGGCGGCCAATCCATCGATATTTATAACACCCGTTCCCCGTAAGCACGGGGATAAACCGATGCCATGGCGTTGTAACCTGTATCGCTTACACCGTTCCCCGTAAGCACGGGGATAAACCGGTCGGAGTAACTGCAGACGGTAAATACTATGGCCGTTCCCCGCAAGCACGGGGATAAACCGCTGCCGCGAACGCAGCTCAACAAGGCGTTACGCCGTTCCCCGTAAGCACGGGGATAAACCGCCCATTACTGAGCCAGTTGCGACGCGCATCGGCCGTTCCCCGTAAGCACGGGGATAAACCGCGTCTTGCTCTGACTTAGTTAGTTTTGGCATACCGTTCCCCGTAAGCACGGGGATAAACCGCATTGGCCGCGATTGCGCCCATTGATATTGGGCCGTTCCCCGTAAGCACGGGGATAAACCGCAACTCAGCATTGTTAGCTTTAGCTTCTTTTACCGTTCCCCGTAAGCACGGGGATAAACCGCAATAAAATCATTACCGGACATAATGATCACACCGTTCCCCGTAAGCACGGGGATAAACCGCCAAACACGGAGACGCATTGCTGATGAGAAATCCGTTCCCCGTAAGCACGGGGATAAACCGCGTTCGGGCTGATTGTAGCCCTTTTTATTTCACCGTTCCCCGTAAGCACGGGGATAAACCGCTTTCCGGCTTTGCGGTTGATGGTGTGGAGGGCCGTTCCCCGTAAGCACGGGGATAAACCGTGTGGGGCTTTGTCGAGTGGAATGCCGAAGGCCCGTTCCCCGTAAGCACGGGGATAAACCGCAGCAAATATTTTCAACCCGTAGCGTTGGCGACCGTTCCCCGTAAGCACGGGGATAAATAGGTTCGGAGTTCTAGCTCCTAAAGCCTAGGGCCTATCTCCTAGGGCCTATCTCCTAAAACCTAGCCCCGACCCATTACACTAAAGATCCAAGAAACAGTATTTTTCACTGATAGTAAGCTGTCATATCAAGATATAACCATCTTTAACATTGGTAGTTAGAGGACCAAAAACAATAATGCCGCTATTTAGCGGCATTATTGTTTTTACGCAATTAGTTAGCTAGGCGATACAGTTCTTGCTGGTAGGCTAAACTGCCCCACAATGCCCAGCTTAGGGCCTTTGCCTCAAGGGCGTGGGCGGCAGGAACGTGAGGGGTTAGCTGCTCAGTTTTCTCGTCATATCGGAAACCTTGTGCCGCTTTTTCGGGTTGCAACACAACCACATCTTTGCCTTCCATCAGGGCGAAGTTTTTATCGTATTGCATTAACGCGCGCCCCGGCCAATCGTCGCTCACCTGGGTCAAATCGCGGCCAAGCATAGGGTAAGAATCTGAAATACCGATTAAAGATAGCAAAGTGGGTGGTAAATCAATTTGACTCACAATGCGATGGTCGCGCTTAGGTTGAATCGCATCCCCGAGGATCAGCCCCGGAATACGAAAGCGTGATACGGGTACGAGATCCGCGCCACCCACTCGGCTGTCATGGTCGGCAACCACAATAAAGATCGTGTCCTTCCAGTAGTCGGCATTTTTAGCGAGTTTGAAAAACTCACCGATCGCATAGTCGGCGTACTTAGCCGCATTATTACGGGTTTGCTTAGGTTGTTCGTAGAGGTCGATGCGATCATCGGGGAATTCGAACGGATCGTGGTTACTCGAGCTAAACACTAAACTAAAGAATGGCTTACCTTCACTGTGTAGGCGTTCAAACTCGCTATTCGCCTTACGCATTAAGTCTTCGTCAGAGGCGCCCCAGGAGCCCACAAAGGCGGGAGACTGATAATCTTTTTGGTCTATGATATCGCTAAAGCCATTGCCCAAGAAGAAGCTGCGCATATTGTCAAAATGGCTTTCGCCACCATAGATAAACTGGGTGGTATAACCATGATTTTTAAGAAGTTCTGCTATGGTAAAAAAGCCAGTTTGACTCTTACCCAGTTTTACCACGGCACGTGCGGGTGTGGGGGTAAAGCCCGTTGTTACCGCTTCGATGCCGCGAACGGAGCGAGTGCCCGTTGCGTATAAATTATCGAAATACCAGCCTTCCTTCGATAGGGCATCGATATTCGGTGTCAGGGGTAATCCACCTAAGCTCCCGACAAAACGGGCGCCTAAACTTTCTTGCAGTAGGATCACTAAGTTCTTTGGCTTACCGGTGAAACTCGCTTGATTAAAACTCAGTGAGGGTACATCCGTCGAAGTAAAGGCATTTTCGGGACGACCACTTTCCTGCCTGATAGTGGCGATAATCTCGGCATTATCGAGTTTGCCATACACTTTTGATGCATCGGCCTCACTGCCCATCTGTTTGATGGCAAACACTAATGAATAGGCCGAGTTAATCACTAACGAGTTCACTAATGGATCGTCGGCAAAGGCGACCATAGCGGGGTTAATCGGTCTATGGCCTAAGGTCGAACGGGCCCCCAATAATGTCACGGCAATAACAAGTACCGCCAGCACAGGGCGTAAGTACCAGCGCGGGAAACGTAGATTTTTCGTGAGCTTACCGCTTAACCACCAGCCGCCACAGAGTGTACCTATCGTTAATAGCACGGAGAAAATCAGTTCGAGTTTGCGCCCCGCCCATAACATGGAAATCACTTCTTTCGGGTAAATCAGGTATTCCACATATAAACGGTTAGGACGAATACCGTATTCTTCGATAAAGGCGGGGGTCGATGCCTCTAAAAAGAGCATGATCCACAGGCCAAGCGTCAACCACAGCCTTAGGATCGGCTGCCAAAGGCGGCCAATGAGATGCTCACCCGAAAACAAGGCAGTCCCTAGGGCGGCAATCCCCCACAACCAACACAGTGTCGCTATATCGACGCGTAAACCTTGGATTAACAGGTGTGACCAACCGTCGACCGCGCTCACCCGTTCGGCTTGCCATAGGCCTAAACCGATACGACTTGCACTCGCAATCAACAGAACTAATAGGCAAAAAATGAAAATGGCGCGAAAAGGCCCGTGGGCGCCCTGGCGTCCGCGAGCAGATAAACCTGACAGCATGTATTACCCCAAAACAATCAATTTCCACTCAGCTTTGGAGTGTCGATTTGAAAAAACCTAGGAAGAAGTCGTCCTATGACAACCTATTTGGCTTAAGGTTGTATTAAATTGCCGCCTTTATAGTCTCGATGGCAGCAAAAATGCAACAATTTTATGACTAGCTTGGGTATAAATGTCGACTCGGACACAGGCCTGTCCGAGTCTGACATCATGGCTTACTTTTTCAGCTTAGCGAAGGCATCGGCAAAGGCGTTACCCATGGCCGCATTGGCTGGCGCTTTAGGCGCGGGCTTTTGGGCGGGACGCGCAGCGGGTTTTGCCGCTTGCGGGGCTTTACCATTATGCGTCTTTGCTGGGTTATGGGGTCTTGGCTGCGACTTGCTCTGATCTATCGCTTCATCCAGACGCATACTCAGGCCGATACGGCGGCGCTCGACATCCACCTCCATCACTTTCACTTTTACTACATCACCGGCTTTCACCACGGTATGTGGGTCGCTGATAAATTTGTCGGTCAGTGAAGAGATATGCACCAGTCCATCCTGATGCACGCCGATATCGACAAAGGCGCCAAAGTTAGTCACGTTAGTGACCACGCCTTCTAAGATCATCTCGGGTTTTAGATCCTTAAGCTCCTCAACCCCGTCCTTAAATTTAGCGGTTTTAAACTCACCACGGGGGTCGCGCCCAGGCTTATCCAGCTCGGCTAAAATGTCCGTTACGGTCGGCAAACCAAACTCGGGGGTAATAAACTCCTTGGCGTTAATGTTTCGCAGCAGATCCGAGTTGCCGATAAGACTCGCCAGCTCTACTTGCTTAGTCTTAGCGATAGTTTCGACGAGTGAATAAGCCTCTGGATGAACCGAAGAGGCATCGAGTGGATTGTTACCATCACGGATACGCAAAAAGCCCGCCGCTTGCTCATAGGCCTTAGGCCCTAAACGCGGCACTTTAAGCAGTTCTTTACGGTTGGTAAATTGGCCATTGGCATCGCGATAATCGACCACATTTTTCGCTAATGTCTTGTTTAAACCCGCCACTTGCGCCAATAAGGGCACAGAGGCCATATTGAGATCCACACCCACACCGTTTACACAGTCTTCCACCACGGCTTCGAGTGAACTGGATAACTGACTCTGGCTGACATCGTGCTGATACTGCCCAACGCCGATAGATTTAGGCTCGATTTTCACTAACTCGGCCAGTGGGTCCTGTAGACGACGGGCAATAGACACGGCGCCGCGAATAGAGACATCGAGATCAGGAAACTCCAGCGCCGCAAGCTCTGATGCCGAATACACAGAAGCGCCCGCTTCACTGACCATGACTTTAGTCAACTGTGGCTGCGACTCTTTAACGCTGGCAATCAATTCGGCGGCCAGCTTGTCGGTTTCCCGCGAAGCCGTACCGTTACCAATCGCAATCAACTCCACCTTATGCATCTGCACTAAGTTGGCTAGGGTTCGAATGGATTTGTCCCATAAATTTTGTGGCGCATGGGGGAAGATAGTGGTGTGAGCCACTAGTTTACCGGTGTTATCGACCACGGCCACTTTAACGCCGGTACGTAAACCAGGATCGAGTCCCATAGTCGCTTTGGCACCCGCGGGAGCGGCCATCAATAAATCCCCTAAATTACGGGCGAACACTTTAATCGCTTCGGCTTCGGCGCGTTCACGCATTTGCGAGATAAACTCAGTTTCCATTTGCAGGGCGATCTTAATCCGCCAGGTGGCGGTCACCACGGTTTTAAGCCATTGGTCGACGCTGCTGTCACCCAGTTTTAGCTGCAAATGCTCACTAATAATCACTTCACAGTAACCGCCCTGACCCGCTTCCACGCCGGGATCGGCATTCATAGATAAAGCTAAGAAACCCTCATTTCGACCACGCAACATGGCCAAGGCGCGATGTGAAGGCACCTTTGCCAAGGGCTCAGTGTGCTCAAAATAATCACGGAATTTTGCACCTTCTTTCTCTTTACCCGCGATAACACGGCTTTCTAACACACTGTTTTGGCTGAGATGCCCACGCACTTTGCGCAATAGCTCGGCATCTTCGGCATAGCGTTCCATCAAAATATAACGGGCGCCTTCGAGCACGGCTTTGATATCGCCAAGGCCCGCATCCACATTCAAATAACCCGTCGCCATCGCCTCGATATCGGCATTGCGATCCCTAAGCAGCGCATCGGCTAATGGCTCAAGGCCCGCCTCTATGGCAATTTGGCCCTTAGTGCGGCGCTTAGGCTTGAAGGGTAAATAGAGATCTTCGAGGCGCGTTTTACTGTCGGCGTTATCGATATCCTGTTGTAACTGTGCGGTTAATTTCCCCTGCGCCTGAATGCTAGACAAAATCACTTGGCGGCGATCATTCAGTTCCCGCAGGTAACCTAAACGCGTGTACAAGGTACGCAGTTGCGTATCGTCTAAACCACCCGTGGCTTCTTTACGGTAACGGGCAATAAAGGGAACCGTTGCGCCATCGTCGAGTAGGCTAATGGTCGCGCTAACTTGCTGCTCACGAACATTCAGTTCTTGGGCAATGGTGTGAGCGATGTTATGGACAGGGTTATGGGCATTAGTTTGCATAAATAAAGTGTCGCGCCTAACGGGTTGTGTGGGTCATGATTGCGCCCAAGATACCACAGGCGCAGGATCAATTTCATGTTAAAGCCAGTGTCAAATCACAGAGTTTGATCTTCCGCGCTATGATTTTCGAACGACTGAGCCCTCTTACGCCGGCAATCATAGGCTTAATCCGTTTCGCCGACGAGGGGAGTTTCGAAGGCTGTGTAACGGATCTCGTTGATATACCATTCTTTTGGACCTGAAGGGGTTTGCACCACCACCTCATCATCCACTTGTTTACCGATTAGCGCCCGCGCCATGGGGGAATCGATAGTGATATAGCCGAGTTTAGTGTCGAGTTCATCTTTACCGACAATCCGATAACGTACCCGCTCACCGGCTTCGTTTTCGAGTTCAAACCAAGCACCAAAATAAATCTTACCTTCCTGCTGGGGCGAGTAATCGACAATCTTCAGCTCTTCGAGGCGCTTGACCAAGTAACGAACACGACTATCTATTTGACGTAAAAGCCTTTTATTATAAGTGTAATCCGCGTTCTCACTTCGGTCTCCCTGCGCGGCCGCCTCCTGCACTTTGAGGGTGATCTGCGGCCGATATTCCTTCCACAGGTATTTTAATTCTTTATCTAAGGTCATCCAGCCTTGGCGGGTGATCAAATGCGCTTTCATGTTATGACTCAATCGTTGAATAAAATTGCCGCCATTAAAACGGGCCAATATTGACTGATAATACTCAGACTCACAGCCAAAGTTAACAAGCTATCGAGCAGCATTCCAACTCTCCCCAAGCTAAAATGCCAATTTAGTTACAATTTCATGTGCATAGTGAATAAATACAATGATTCCCATGCAATTTCATTTGCTTAGTATTAACATTGAACGGAAATAATCAGCATTAAGCGCATACTCGCTGAGATGATCAGCTAGTCGCTTAGGCTGAATGCGGCTATATTAGGCGGATTCGTTTTCAATTTCAGCTAGTTAATCTTAACTGCATTAGGGCAACACCTATAAAAGCAGTAATCCGAGCAATTAAAGGACATCCCATGGGACAAGAAACCTCGAAAATCCTCGTCGTCGATGATGATATGCGCCTCAGAGCGTTACTCGAGCGTTACCTGATGGAGCAAGGCTATCAGGTACGCAGTGCGGCCAATGCCGAGCAGATGGACAGGCTATTGGAACGTGAAAACTTCCATCTTTTGGTGCTCGATCTTATGTTGCCCGGCGAAGATGGCTTATCCATCTGCCGTCGTTTACGCCAACAGGGAAACCCAATTCCTATCGTGATGCTGACCGCCAAAGGCGATGAGGTTGATCGCATTATTGGCCTAGAGCTAGGTGCCGACGATTATCTACCTAAGCCTTTTAATCCAAGGGAATTACTGGCGCGAATTAAGGCCGTGATGCGCCGCCAAACCCCAGATGTCCCCGGCGCGCCGGCGCAGCAGGAAGCCGAGATCAGTTTTGGTGAGTTTTCCCTCGATTTAGCCACCCGCGAGATGTACCACGGCGACGAAGCTATCGCGCTGACCAGCGGTGAATTTGCGGTGCTCAAGGTATTAGTCACCCATCCACGGGAACCTTTATCACGGGATAAATTGATGAATCTTGCCCGTGGCCGCGATTATTCGGCATTGGAACGTTCGATTGATGTGCAGGTCTCTCGCCTGCGGCGTTTGATTGAAAAAGATCCGGCAAACCCAAGGTATATTCAAACCGTGTGGGGCTTAGGTTATGTGTTTGTACCCGATGGTGCGGCGCGTCGATGAGCCGCATTGCCATCTTAATTCCCTGCGGTGATTGAGCCCACGATGAAACTCAAGTGGTGGCAACGATTAATCCCCCGCAGTGCATTTAGCCAAACCGTGATGCTGATTGGTTGCCTATTACTGATCAATCAGTTGGTGTCTTACCTCACGGTTGCCGTGTATGTGCTTAAGCCAAGCTATCAGCAAATCAACCAGCTCATCGCCCGCCAAGTGAAGCTGTTGTTTGTCGACGGTATCGACATTGGCCGCGAGCACTTGACCATAGTCGATGCCCTCAATGCCAAAGTCCGTGACGATGGGATGAAGATCTACAATCAGCAACAGGCCAGAGAGGCGGGGATAGAACAGGCGACCTATTACGGTTTTTGGTCATCACAAATGTCGGAGTACCTCGGCGGTGAAGCCGAAGTGCGCGTCACCCACGGCAGCGTATTACAGATTTGGATCCGCCCTCCCCAAGCGCCTTCGGTGTGGATAAAAGTGCCGCTTATCGGCCAGAATGTCTCCGATCTCTCGCCGCTTACTCTCTATTTAATGGTGATCGGCGCACTCAGCGTCGCCGGCGGTTGGTGGTTTGCCCGCCAGCAAAACCGTCCACTCAGAAGGCTACAAAAGGCTGCGATTTCGGTCTCCCGCGGCGAATTTCCCGAACCTTTACCCCTTAAAGGTTCCAGCGAACTGGTCGAAGTAACCAATGCCTTCAACCAGATGGCCCGCAGTATGAAACAACTAGAGCAGGATAGAGCACTGTTGATGGCAGGGATTTCCCATGATTTACGCACGCCACTGACGCGCATTCGCCTCGCCTCTGAGATGATGGTGGTGGAAGATCAATATCTTAAAGACGGTATTGTCAACGATATCGAGGATATGGACGCCATTATCAGCCAATTTATTGCCTATATACGCCAAGATCAGGAGACCAGCCGCGAGCCGGGGCAAATTAATAAACTCATTCAGGATATCGCCCAGGCAGAAGCGAACCGCGCGGGTGAAATTGAAGTCGTGCTGAGCGACTGCCCCGAAGCCTTGTTCCAAGGGCTAGCGATTAAGCGAGTGCTCAGTAATCTGGTCGAAAATGCCTTCCGTTATGGTTCGGGCTGGGTGCGGATCAGTTCGCAATTCGATGGAAAACGTATCGGTTTTAGTGTCGAAGATAATGGCCCCGGAATCGAAGAGTCACAAATTCCTAAACTTTTCCAGCCTTTTACCCAAGGTGATATCGCTCGCGGCAGTGTGGGTTCTGGGCTAGGACTGGCTATCATCAAGCGGATTATCGATAGACATCAAGGGCAGATCAAGCTCTCGAACCGCGCCGAGGGTGGCTTAAAAGCCCAGGTGTGGCTGCCACTGGAATAGCTCGAGATCACAGATTTGCAGTTGAGATAACAAGGCTAGCTTCAACATAGGCCTTGTCATATTAATGTCACCTTAAATTCATAAACTCGGAGCAGTTAACTCGCTCTGTCCATTATGAAGATTGCCAAATGAAAATTTCAACGCTGTCGCTCTCTGCCTCCGCCCTGTTGTTATTGCTTGCGGGGTTACTCGCCGCCGTCGTGCTGTGGAGCAGCGATCAGCGGCAACATATTGAGCAACAAACTCAGGCATTGCAAAGCATTCAGCAGGATTTTCTCGTCGGCGTACGCCGCGATCTCGATGGTTACTTAGCCAATGGTAATGCCAGCCAGCTTGAACAGGCGAAAGCTAGACTCATTGCAATTAACACTCAGATCACTGAACTCAATCTCGCCGCCACGGGCGCCGCCGACAATGAATTGCAGCTCGGCCTGAAGCAGTTTATTGAAGATTTAGACACTAAATACCGCGCCGCAGGTAAACTCGCCGCGAACCCGCGGCAACTGCTCGCCCACGCCGAGTCAGAAATGCTCGACTATAACCGTCGCCTCGGCAGTTATGCCGATAAAGGCTTAGGCATCAATGCCGCAATCGCCGAGCAATATCTGCAATTGAGCCGCGATTTACCTTCTATTGTCTATCAACTTTCCCAACTGACCGACGGCTATCTGATCGGCAAAAATCAACAACTCAAGGGCATTCTAGATAGCACCAGTAAGGAGTTAAATACCTGGCACGACGCCCTTAGCGCACTACCGCTCATCGGCGTATATGAACAGCAAGAAGCCGATGAGTTTGCCCTTGGCGCCAGCGAGCCTGAACAAATTGAAATCGGTGAGAGTGACCGCAGTGAACTGCTGAGTCTCGCCAATAGATACAATAAAGAAGTCGCCAATACCCACCAATTGCTGCAAGCCAACCAAGAGATGCAAGCTCAGCTCATTCAAGCGGTTAGTAATATGGAACAACAGCTTATTGGTTTAGGCGATGCGCAGGCGGCGAAAAATCAGCAGCTTAAATACGAGTTGCAACTGATCCTCTATACCATGGTTTCGATTATGGCCTTGTTTGCCATAGGTTATTTGATCCTGCAGCAGAATCGGGTCGTCAAACCACTGAAACGTCTCAATCAAGCCTTTATGAGATTAAGCGAGTCCAATAGCCGTGAGCGTTTAGATATTAATCGGCGCTGTGAGACAGGCCAAATTGCAGGCCATTTCAATCAACTATTACAACGATTTGAGCAGGAAGATGAAACCCAGCGTCAACAAATGACTAAGGTTTCCCAATCCTTAAGTCAGCTGGTGGCGCGTATCACCCAACTATCGCAACATACTGAGCATACACAAACGATTGTGACCGATACTCAAACCCAAACTGAGCATATCCGCCACTTAGCCCATGAGGTCAGCCATACCTCGGAATTAGTTGAGCAAAGCGCCGCCGAAACCATGCGCCAGATGCAATCGAGCCAAACCGAAGCCGAAGCCGTGCTCAGCGCCACAGAGCAGACACAGACCGCCGTTGGGCTCTGTCATGACTCCCTCGAAAGCCTGAATAATTCAGTGATAAATGTATCCAAAATCATTGATGTGATTGGTAATATTGCCGAGCAAACCAACCTACTCGCCCTCAACGCCGCCATCGAAGCGGCCCGGGCCGGTGAGCAGGGTCGCGGCTTTGCCGTGGTCGCCGATGAAGTGCGTAGCTTAAGCCAGCGCACCCAAGTGTCCTTAAATGAAATCGTAAAAATCCTGCAGCAACTCACCCAATCGAATCATGCCCTAGGTGAGAGCGTCGATGGTATAGCCCAGGCCACCAGCAGCCAAAAACTGCGGGCCCAAAGTTTATGGCAGGTAGCACAAACAGTACAAAATCAAGCCAGTGAAATGGCCCATACCGCCAAACAGGGCTCGCACAATGCCAAAGAGCAAGTCGATTATCTCGATAAGTTTGTTCGCAGTATGGACAATTTAAAGGCGCAGGCACAAACCAGTTCCCAACAGAGTGGAGTCATCGCCCAAGAAGTCCAGCAGAGCGTTGAAGATATAGAAACCAGTTTGGGTATAGGCGACAGCCGTGTCGTGCAAGTGCGAGCGGCATAAGCCTTAAGCACATAAAAATGGCAACGAGAGAACAATCTCGCTGCCATTTGCAGTGATTAAGTAGCGTTAATCGTCAATGCGACAACTGTGGATTTGCATGCCATCAAACTGACACTCCACATTGGCCCATTTGCCGTCAAAGGTCGCTAAAGAGGCATCACTAGCATGGTAACCCCACAGACTATCCTGGCTCACCTTTCCGGTTAGCTCCAGTTCATTACTCTGCTGTTCAAGATCAATTTCCTTCACTAACCATTGGCCATCGGCTAATTCAACGCCCTCAATTTGCAGCCATTTTTGATCAAGGGTTGCAAGGGTTAAGCCATCATCAAACTGGGTTCTTGCGTCGATAATAAAGGTAAACCCATTGATTTGTAGCTGGTTATTGCTATCGAGTGTGGCTCGCCCCTCAAGCTCAAACTTGTTTCCTAAATCGGGGAACTGGCCCCCCCCATCTGAGTTTTCAAAGTCGACCTCTTTGGCCCACAACCCCTGCGCTGTCGTCTGAATATCCACCTCTAGGCGCTTACCCTCCAGCAAATTGGCACGATTACCATCTTCAAATTGAGTCTGTTCAGTCACATAGAGTCGTGTGTGGCTATTGAGCTCAAACTGACTCTTGTCTTGGTTAACCCAAGTCACAGTGCCCTCTAACTCCATCCCATTGAATGTCGGCACATCACTCGCATCTTCCACGTCGACTTCATGGGCCTTAAATACTGCGTTATCTTGCTGGCCTTCTACCTCAACCCATGCGCCTTCGGCTAACTGCCCTTCCAACTCGGCATTAGCATAATCGATCAGGGCTGAACCAAGGCGGAATTGCTGCGCAACAGGATCGAGCCCAGTCACCCGGCCTTCAATTTCAGCAATAGCGAGATTCGGAAAAAGGTTAATCGACTCTACCTGCCATTGTCCGACCACGGTAGGATAGCCATTTACCGCCACCCAATCTCCCACTTTATATTGGCTCGCTGATGCAATAGCTAACTGTATGCCATTGAGCGTGATATTATTTTGATTAATAGCGCTGATTTCGCCGACCAGAGCAGGATCAACAGCAATCGTTTTAGCCTGCTGACCTTGGTTAACCAAATCAAGGCGCATCCCCACTTGAATAGCTTTGGCCTCCAGTGGCTGTTGTTGATAACGAATCTCTGCATTAGCGATATTAATCTTATATCCATTCACAGTGATCTGCTGATGGTCTGCGGACACCTGAGTCACAGTCCCCATCATTTTAGCGGGTAAATTCGTCGGAGGTGGTGTCACATCCGCTGATGAGCCATCGCTACCACAGGCGGTTAATAGTAATGCGCTAATGCATACTAAGTGCTTATTCATTTTTTCTCCCTTATTTACCTTGTTAAATCAACGGCTGGCATCTTAGTATGGGAAACGTCAAGCAAACGTGAAGAAATGAAGATAAGTAATGAAAGTATTAATTGTTGATGATAATCATGATGTTATTGAAACGATCATGGATTATTTAACTCTAGAGGGTATTATTGCCGACTGTGCATATCACGGGGAAAGTGCAATCAATTTAATTCAACAAAACCATTACGATGTCATCATAATGGATATTATGATGCCCAAATTAGACGGTATTAATACGGTCAAAAAACTGCGTGAAGAAATTTATTGTAATACACCGATTATATTTTTAACAGCCAAAGATAGTCTGCAGGATAAAATTGATTCTTTTACATCAGGTGGGGATGATTTTTTAAATAAACCTTTTGCGATGGAAGAATTATGCTTACGACTGCATTCACTGCATAATCGTGGCCCACGTTTAGATGTGGGTATTTTGCACTTCAGTGATATCAGTTTAAATTTGCAAACCCATCAAGTTACCCGTGCTGGTAAAGAAATTAAGCTCAGTAAAATTCAGCGCACCATTCTTTCACTGTTACTAAAACATGCGCCCGCTATCGTGAGTAAAGAGCAATTGGTAGATACAGTATGGGGAGATGATGCACCTTCGAGTGATTCGCTTCGCAGCCACATATACAGCTTACGCAGTGCACTCGATAAAGGTTTTTCAGACTCAAAATTAGAGACTATCCATGGCCAAGGTTACCGACTTATCCCCTGAGCATTTTCCGAGTTTATATAAAAAAATCCGCCTCACTTTTTTAGTTTTAACTAGCTTGATGTTTGCCATTTTTTGGAGCCTCATTTATATCGCCGAAGAACAAATTGAGAAGATTAGCCTCGAGCAAACGCTGGCCACAGAGACTCGCGAATATCTAAAGAATTATCAAAGGCTTGGTGATAAAGCACAACTCCCCGATATCAATGAATTGAAAACATATTGGAGCAAAGAGTTTGTACCAGCTTGGCTGCAACCTTATCAAAATACCGGATTTTACGAACATCAACTGGGCGACGAAGATAAACACTTGTTAATATCAGCTCATCCTTCTGGGCAAGGGCTGTTGTATGTGGTTTATAAGGATGATGCGGACGATTTCCTTGATAGCTATGAAGATAGAATGCACATTTTGATCTCAATGATGGGGATCGGTTTACTCCTGTTTATCATGGCGTATGGATTGTATTTTGTACGTCTTCTATCCAGTCCACTTGCCGAGATTGAGAATAAAATCAATCAACTACCACCAGAGAAACCGACATCAACACCGAGTACCTCATACCGTGAAACCCGCCATATTGAGCAAACTCTATTAAGCAACAAAGCTAAAATTGCCGCCTACTTCACTCGGGAACAAGAATTTAGCCGTTTTGCCTCCCATGAGCTACGCACGCCCATTATGGTGATCCAAGGTTCGGTAGAATTGCTCAAAAAAATCCCCAATGCGACAACCGAGGCTCAACAATTAATGGTCAAAAAAGCCATTACACGTATTGATTACGCAGGGCATCAAATGAAAACCCTCACCGAGGCCTTTTTATTTCTCGGAAAAGAAGACATTGAATCACAGCACTACAGCCAAATTGATTTAGCACCACGCCTTGAACACATTTTAGCTGAAATGGCGCAGCATTTTGCCAAGCAAGAAATTACCTACAGCTTAACGCTTAAAGATTGCTTGAGCATCAAGGTGCCACTGAGCTTTATTAACATAGTAATAGGCAATTTAATTAAAAATGCTTTCAATTACAGTGCCGGAAACATTGAAATTACGATGCAAAGCAACCAATTATGGATACTGAATCCACTAAGCACTCAAAGTACCGATACTTCAGGCTATGGCTGCGGATTAATTATTATTGAACGTATTTGCGAGCGAATGGGCTGGGCATTTTCAACCCAAAACGATGGTGCTAGCTATCAGGCTTATGTTCAGTTTATAGATAATACCCATTAACTGAAGTTAGCGTGGATAAATGACCTCATTTTAGCAAATTCTGAGTTGCAGACCCAATCTTCACAACCGTTTCACGCTTGTCTTGGTACTATGCTCACAACACTGTAATAGCCATTGAGGCTGAGTAACATAAAAACCATAGAAAGGACAAACAGATGAATAAAATGACTCTTACCGTTTTCGTCATGGCACTTTCATTCACCACTATGACCAGCCAAGCCGGCTTTCAATCTACAACGGATGAACCTCAAATACAGGGCGGCTTCCAAGGTCCGAGTGCAAGACAGATGATTCGTGATGTGGTGAGCGCGCTCAATGCCAGTGATGACGCCCAAATTGAGTTAACGGGCCATATCATTTCTTCCATTGGACACGATGATTATATTTTTCGTGACGCTACGGGTGATATTAAGGTCGAAATTGATGATGATTTATGGCGCAGCAACACAGTAACACCTGAAACTCCGATCATTATTCGTGGTGAAGTGGATAAAGATTGGTCTGAAGTGACCATAGATGCAGACAACATTCAAATCGTACAATAAATTGATTTAGTTAAAGCCAGCCAATGAATGGCTGGCTTTTATCACATCCAAACTTCATTTCTTAAAAAAGCTTAAAGTGCGGCTAAAACCGCTTCGGCTTTGCTGACCTCGAATGACTTTGGCGCTTCAACATTAAGCAAGCTCACTACGCCATTGTCGATAATCATGGCGTAACGCTGCGAGCGCACACCGCCAAAACCTGCGGTATCCATCTCTAAGCCTAGCGCCTTAGTAAAGCTCGCATCGCCATCGGCAAGCATCAGTAACTCAGACGCATTTTGCGCCTCGCCCCAGGCTTTCATCACAAAGGCATCGTTTACCGATACACAGGCAATGATATCCACACCCTTGGCTTTAAATTGATCGGCTAGTACCACATAACCTGGCAAATGCGCCTCGGAGCAGGTTGGTGTAAAGGCACCAGGCACTGCAAATAACACCACTTTTTTACCCGCGAATAGCTCGGTAACTTGATGATTTACCATGCCATCTTTAGTCAGTTGGCTTAACGTCGCCGCTGGTAATGTTTGACCTTGAGCAATCATGTCTCTCTTCCTTTAGTTAAAGTAACCCGCTCATACTAGCCCTATTTTTCCAAGATAAACACAGAGAGAAAAAGGGGGCATTTATAGGAGAGTAATAAAGTTTCTATCCTTAGGATGACTTGTTCACCCCTTGCTCTTGCCTAACGTCAGTGCTAACATTTGTACTCACTTAAACTTAGGAGCTACTCATGGACACTAGAATTCAATTTCGTGTTGATGACGAAGTTAAACGCTTAGCTCAGCAAATGGCTGAGAGCCAAGGACGCACTCTAAGCGATGCTTGCCGTGAGCTTACTGAGCAGATGGCTGAGCAACAACGAAAAGCATTATCCCATGACGCTTGGTTAACTGAACAAGTCAACCTAGCATTTGAGAAGCTTGACTCAGGAAGAGCTTCATTTGTTGACCATAACTCAGCAAAAGCGCGAATGAATCAACGAAAAGCTAAGATTCGTAGCCGAGATCAGCAATGATTTTATGGGAAGAAGAATCGCTACATGATCGTGAAAAGATCTTTGAGTTTCTTTATGACTTCAACCCTGATGCAGCTGAAAAAACTGATCAAACCATTGAGGATAAAGTAGAAAATTTACTCGAACAACCACTGATGGGCGTTCAACGTGATGGTATTCGAGGGCGATTACTCATTATCCCTGAAATCTCAATGATCGTTTCTTACTGGGTTGAAGGTTCAATTATTCGCGTGATGCGAGTTTTACACCAGAAGCAAAAATTCCCTACCGACTGATAGTTGTCGCTGGACAAACTAACGTAAAAGTAACTGACGCTGCCCGACTTATCACGCAGCGTCTGTGTTGACAGCTAGGTTAAGTTTTTAATTTTTGTTATAGCCAAACGCATTGGTTTGAAGTGCTCTCTTCCAGTATTGCTCTCGGTTGCGAATTACTTGGTCATCCGTTCTCATAGATCGAAACTCAAGTATTGAAAACTGAAAATTTTCACGGGCATATGCAATGCCATTGGTGTTTATGAGTTTTGTGAGTTCATCATTCCACCCGTGGCCTGTACCGATGTAGCAGGCCCATCTTGACCAAATACCAGCGTCACCATATGCCGAACCAACGTACATCTTGCAATTACTTTTATCTACTATCAGATAGACACCTTTTACGTTTTCAAGGGCAGCTTTCCAGTCAGATTTGTTCTGCTTGATAATCGCTTCGAGCTGCGAAAAACCATGCTCAACATTTTCGTAACCACAAAATGCTTCACCCTCAAATGGTTTTTCAAACAGTTGTGCGACCTTTAATTCGTTGAAATGACTTTCGAGGTAAAAAGCGCGTCCTCTTACACCAGGGCCAGGATAGTGAATGAGGAGGCGCCCGATATACTCTTGGTGAAGCGCAACGAGTTTGACGTTATATGAGTCAGTGTTGCGTTCGATGACTTCAAAAATTCCGCCAAAAAGCCATTTATCCGTTTGATGGTAGTAGCGAATTAAGCTGAAAATAAACTTGCGACTGAAGTCATTACGGCTACCGCGCCAACTATTCCAACCCTTCCATTCATCAGGATCGCGAACAAAAACGTCTAGTGGCTGTTCTTCGCCATTCCAAACGGCAAAATGAATTTTGTACTCATCGAGATTATCTATTGGGAGTAATTTATTCGCAGAAATATCCATTGCATCTCCAAAAACCTAACGCTTTGCTAATGAGCCGCCCAAATACCACAAAATAAAAAATACATTAAAAACAATGACATAAAACGAAACCAAATTACCCTCAAACGATTGACCACGTTTGTCAAAGCGGATGATTAGCCCAGTATCATCCACCATTTTGAGGTAATCCCTTAACGAAAAAGCAGTGGTAGGGCCTTATTCTGTAAACAATCTGTACCATTACTACAATAGGGGTAATACCTTGATGAGTTATATAAGAGTATATTTCAAAGTATTAAACCCATTTTTCACACTTGCGCACTGCCGCCAACAACCCAAGACAGAGCAAGGCCAAGACAGAAAATGCGCCGCCGCTTTCTTCCACCACAATCACTTCATCAATGTGGTCACGGTCGCTACTTTCCAGTGGCAGCGCGTACAAACCATCGGTTTCATCGGCACTGATGGTCGCAACAATATCGCTGTAGCCCACTTCATACACATCGATTAGTACATCGTAGTGATCCGTCGCATAACCAGAGTAGAGTGTGGTCAATACCTCATAGTCATCCTGAGTCGAGTCGCCATAAATGGTGAATACATCCGTAGTGTAGTAATGCACCCAAGGGCCGCCATTACGGCTAAGGTACAATTCGGCAAACAGATCGGCGCGCTCATTAAGATATGCCCCGAACACATCCACATCGAAGGTCACACTAAAGGTTTGATAAAAACCATCGTAATCAAAGTCTTCGAACATACGACTACTGGCATCAAAAATCGCAAAGTTGTGATAAACCGGGGCACGATAGGGATCTTCAGTCGCGGCGCTCGAGCTTGGAATGGGCTGACTCGTATGTTTGGCGATCACTTGTTCGCGGGTCATGGGTGTTGCGCCCATCAGTTGTATGCGATTTGTACTCGGGCTCTTAGTCGAGAAGGACGGTGCTAGCGACTTGACTGCAGCGGCTGCAACTTCACCCACACTCTGGGCGGGTGCCGACTGTTGCAATAGGCTTAAGGCTTGTTGTTCTTGCTTTGCGGCTTGTTCGGCATCGGCTGTTTTCACCATGCCAACACTGGCCGCGCTAAAGGGCGCCAAGCTTGGCTCCTCAGTAGACTGTGCGCTCACAGTCGTCGATGTCATTAATGCGCCAGCCAATACCATCGCCCTAACAAAGCTGGAGTTTGTTGTGGTTGCCATACCCTGTTGATTGAGTGTGTTCATCTTGAATACCCCGTGATAAGCCGTTCAAATTGGTGACATTAGAGGGCACTCAAGGTGAACATAAGCTGAACATTTGCATGCGTCGTCCTTCAGCGAAAAAACCGTTCAGCCTCAATTCATCTGCTGTGGTTAACACTGCTAACATGACACAGGATATGACTCGTGTACGATAAATAGGTTCAGGCGACAGTTAGCAAATCGCTATAATCTGAAGCACAGAGAATTTTAAAGGAATTGTGTTTACCAATTGGCTGATCTCTATGTGTTTGTTATGGTGATAAGGTATTCTTAGTCGACTCGATAAGCTATCCATCTAGCTACTCACTTAAGATCGCCGAACCTGCACGGGGAACAGATATGAAGCTTGGTTTAACACTGACCCTAGTCGCTTGCTTATGCGCTTCCTTTGGCAGCATAGCGGGCAATGATAAACACGATGATCGCAATCAATCGCGCAACCAAGGCGTGAAGAATGAGCAGCGCCAACTTGTAGTGAACAGTCCAGACCAAGCCGTGGCTATGGTGCAGCGTCAATATCGAGGAAAAGTGCTCAGCGTACAATCGAGTGGCTCAGGCTACAGAGTTAAAATCCTCAATAACGATGGCCAAGTTTTTTCAGTTTCGGTAGATGCCGCCACAGGGCGCGTTTCGAGGAATTAATATGCGACTCTTACTCGTTGAAGACGACTTAGCACTGCAAGCCAATTTAAAGCAGCACTTGCTTGATGCCCATTACAGCATAGATGTCGCCAGCGACGGCGAAGAAGGCTTGTTTCAAGCCATTGAATATAACTATGACGCCGCCATTATCGATGTAGGTCTACCTAAACTCGACGGCATTAGCCTTATCCGCCGCGTGCGTCAAAAAGAGCGGGCTTTCCCCATCTTGATCTTAACCGCGCGGGATAGCTGGCAGGATAAAGTCGAAGGCCTCGATGCCGGTGCCGATGATTATCTCACTAAACCCTTCCATCCAGAGGAATTGGTTGCCCGCCTCAAAGCCCTTATTCGCCGCTCTGCGGGTAAGGCAAGCCCTGTGATCACTAACGGGCCATTTAGTTTAAATACCAGTAGCTTAGAAGTACGTAAAGGGGATGAACTCGTCACCCTTAGCGGCTCGGAGTACAAACTGTTTGAAATCTTTATGTTGCATCAGGGCGAAGTGAAATCCAAAACCGCGCTCACTGAACATATTTATGATCAGGATTTTGATCTCGACTCCAACGTCATCGAAGTCTTTATCCGCCGTTTACGCAAAAAACTCGACCCAGATGGCCAATACAATCTGATCGAAACCCTGCGCGGCCAAGGCTATCGTTTAAGAGTCATCTCCCCAGAGCAAGGTGTTGATGAGTAAGCGCGCGCTTGCCTGGCAGTTACTCAACTCCCTCAAAACACGGCTCGTTCTCAGTGCGCTGTTGTTTATCTTAGTGCTACTGCCGCTGATCGGTATCGCCCTCAACAACGCCTTTGCAGAGCAGGTAAAGAGTGCCGCTAAAAATGAGCTGAGTGCCTATGTTTATTCGGTTTTAGCCGTCACTGAGGTCGAAAACAAGCGAGTTTTTATCCCTGAATTAGTACTCGAAAACCGTTTTAATCTCATCCAGTCAGGACTCTATGCCATTGCCACCACAGAGGATGCGGAGCATAAACAGAGCATAGTCTGGCATTCCCAGTCCTTTATGGGCATTACGCCGCCGGCGCAGTTCACTATTCCCCCGACGGGCAAAAGTGCCTTCGAGCAAATCAACCTCGCTGGCGCGCCACACCTTATCTATAGCTTTAGTGTGAGCTTTGCTAGTTTGAATGAAAATGTGCCCGTCACCGTACACATCATTAAGGATGAGCAGGAGTTCCAGCAGCAGATAACCCAGTTTAATCAACAGCTTTGGACTTGGTTGCTGATCTTAATCCTAGTGATGCTGGTATTTCAGCTGAGTTGGTTATTGTGGACAATTAGGCCACTTGCCCGCTTCACTCAAGAACTCCACGATGTGGAACAGGGTAAATCGACCCAGTTAAGCAGCCAATATCCCAATGAATTACAGGCGGTGGCGAGGCAGCTCAATATCCTGCTCAATACCGAACAAACCCAGCGTAAGCGCTATCGCAATGCCCTCGCGGATTTAGCCCATAGTCTGAAAACGCCATTAGCTGTGATTAAGAGTCAAAAGGATTTAAGCGAAGCCTCGAGCGAGCAAGTGTCTAACATCAGTCGCATTATCAGCCACCAGCTTAAACGCGCCCAAACAGCGGCGGCGGCCTCATGGCATTTAGGGATTAAGGTTGATGAGGTGGCCAATAAACTGCTACGCACCTTAGCCAAGATTTACCGAGAGCCACTGATTAACCTCAGTGGCGAAATCGCTGAGCAGGCCGTATTTAAAGGCGATGAAGCCGATCTCACCGAGATTTTAGGCAATTTGCTCGACAACGCCTGCAAGGCCGCCAAATCGACGGTCAAATTAACTGTGACTGGCGATGCCTATCAATTGCTGATCTGTATCGAAGACGATGGCCCAGGGATCAGCGAAGCTCTGCAAACTCAGATATTTGAGCGTGGGATCCGCGCCGATTCTTACCGCCAAGGCAATGGCATTGGGTTGGCGATTGTCCGTGACTTAGTGGACAGCTATAACGGTAGAATTTCAGTTTCGCGTTCAGAAACCTTAGGTGGCGCCCAATTTAGCCTCAGCTTTATCCACTCTGCTTAGTCTTTATTTTCAATAAAATAGATAAATTAATTCCTCATAATAAAGGTTTTTTCTGACGAAATACTTTCAGCTTATGTTCATATTCAAACGCCTATGATGCCAATAACATCCTCACACAGGATTATTGGAGCGAATCATGAACAGATTATATCGATGGAAATGGCTAGTGTTATCGGCGGCATTAGTTGCCCTGCCTTTCACCGCGCCAACCCAAGCCGCAGGCGTATCGGTCAGCCAAGGTTCAAGTGCTTCACTGGGCCAGGCCGAACTCGAACAGATGCTGGCGCCCATTGCGCTCTATCCCGATAGTTTGCTGAGCCATATTTTGATCGCCTCAACCTATCCACTCGAAGTGGTACAGGCGCAGCGTTGGTTGGAGGATCACCCTAAGTTATCGGTCGACCAAGTGATGTCACGCACCGAAGACAAGGACTGGGACCCGAGTGTCAAAGCTCTGATGGCCTTCCCCAATGTATTGCAAAAGATGAGTGAAGATTTGGATTGGACCCAAAGACTCGGTGAAGCCTTCTTGGCCGACGAGGCGCAAGTGATGGACGGCATCCAATCGCTCAGACAACAGGCGGATAAAGCCAACAACCTGGCCAATATGGATAATATGGCCATTACCCGCGCCAATAACCTGATCATTATCGAGCCAGCAAGACGCGAAGTCGTATATGTGCCCTATTATGATCCCCGTGTAGTCTACGGCACTTGGCGCTGGGGCGTAGCCTATCCGCCCGTATATTGGGAGTTTGGTGGCTATGTTGGCTATCCTTACCGCCCAAGCAACAGTTACTTTTATTGGTCACCCGGGATCCATATTTCCTTTAACTACTTCTTTAGCTCATTCCATTGGCATAACCACAGGGTCGTAGTGATTGACCACCATCATTCACACCACTATCGCCCACGGGAGAGATACTCTGTCAGCTATGGCGCTCAACCTTGGAAGCATAAACCCGAGCATAGACGCGGTGTGGTTTACCATAACCCCGTAGTAAAACAACGCTACTACAGTGACAGCAAATTGCGTGGCCGCGATTCTCACTCCAGCGGCAGTGGTCAGCACTTTACGAGTCAGTATGCCAAATCACGGGAACAGCAAAATGTAGGTTATCAGCGTGATAACAAGGGCTATGATAAGAGCCATAGTAAGGACAGAGGCTACAACTATAGCCGCGAACGTGCACCTAACTTCCAAAATACTCAGGCCGAGTTAAAAGAGCGTCGTTCCGTGCCGATGAACTCAGTTCAGGCTAAAAAAGAAGGTTACCCAAAAGAGCGTAACGACAATGGCCGCCATGATAATCAGGTCAGACAAATGCAAGCGAAGGCGTCGAGGGAACAAACTAAGGACAGCCCACAGCGGCAGTATCAAAGCCGAGACTCACAGCCACGCAATCTAGAAATACGGGCTCAGCCACAGAGACAGGAAACACGCCCCGAGGTCAGACGCGCAGAACCGCAGCACAGTGAGCAGCCCAGACAATCTGCACCAAGACAAGCCGCGCCAAAGCAGCGGGAAGAAGTGCGAGTGAGACAGAACGAACCACGCCAAAATATGCAAACGGCACGCAATGTAGAGCATAATCAGGGAAGATCGGCACAAAGCCAGGAACGACGTCACAGGGAGTAGTACAACAAACGAAAAGAGCGCGATAGTTGCGCTCTTTTGCTGCTTAAGCGTTTAAAACTTTAGGGTCAGGGATTGCCCCTCACCCATACCTTGCCACTCTATAGTTAACTCCATTATCTCATTGATAATATGCTCAAAATCAGATTCCGAAACCTCAGGTACGGCTAATTTTCGGTGACTACAGGCCTGCTCTAGTAAATAGATAAATCCGGCATAGCTAGGCGCATCGACTGACCACAACAGAGATTGTAATGCTTCGACAATCGATTCGGTTTGCCAAATTTCGGTTTTATCCGCAACCGCTAAAGAAGCCTCGTTATGCTCAAGGGTAAAATTGATATCGGCACCAGCGCGGATCTGCGAGAAGAAAGCACCTTGAATATGCAGACGTTTTTCAACTACGTAGTGGATCATATCGTGGGGTGCTATCCCCTGCTCGGGCATCTGAGTTTGTGTGGCACTGCCGTCCATACGCACACAACGTAACTGTGCATAACGTGCTGAACCTTTAGTAAAGATAACTTGCATATAACCATCCTTAGCCTGTGATTATTGAACCCATAATGCAAACTCAAGTGTAGCTCAACTCGCAAAGATAATGTGCCCCCCTGATAAGCCGTTACAAATTACGCTCGATAAAACGCCAACAATCTTCGGCTGCCAAGGGTTTACTAAAATAGTAACCCTGCACTAAGTCACACCCCATGCTTGAGAGCAGTACCAGTTGAGCTTCGTTTTCTACCCCCTCGGCAACCACAGTTAACCCTAGCTCATGGGACATTGAAATAGTGGCAGCACTAATGGCGGCATCATTTGGATCGCTCTCAATATCCTTAACAAAGGATCTATCTAACTTGAGTCGATCTAAGGGCAGCAACTTCAAATAAGAGAGCGACGAATAACCTGTACCAAAATCATCGATAGCCAACTCAATACCCTGCTGGCGTAACTCGGCCAGTAACTTAGCATTCTGTTCAGGGTATTGCATGGCAACACTTTCAGTGATTTCAAGCTCCAATGCTCCCCTGCCTAGCTCATATTGCGCTAACACATTGAGAATATCTGCAACTATGGTTTCTTTACGCAGCTGATGCGCCGAAAGGTTAACCGCCATCCGCAACTTTTTAGCCCCCTTTTCTCGCCACTGGGCAAGTTGCCTAAGGGCAGTTTCAAGCACCCATTGGCCTATGGGAATGATCATATCAATTTCTTCGGCGATGGGAATAAAACGATCTGGCGCAATTAGACCAAATTCAGGGTGTTGCCAGCGTACTAAGGCTTCGACACTCACAACTTGGCCAGTTTGAATATCGATCTGTGGCTGATAATGTAACCTTAGCTCATCACGGATAAGCACTTGCCTTAAGCCAGTTTCAATATGTTGACGTTCGGTCACCGAGGTGTTCATTGCCGAGGTGAAAAACTGATAGTTATTACGTCCTGCCGCCTTAGCACGATACATGGCCATATCGGCATTTTTCATTAACGCTTCAACACTGTCACCGTCAGTTGGAAACAGGCTGATCCCAATACTGGGGGATGAATGCAACGGTTTATTATCAATGATATAGACTTGACTCAGGCTATTACGTAATGCCTCGGCAACCGTGGCAACTGCGTCATGTTGGATATCTGACAACACGATCACAAATTCGTCACCGCCAAGACGAGCCACAATATCACGACTCCCCACCACAGCCTTAAGGCGATGTGCCACCTCGAGTAACAATAGGTCACCAACATGGTGACCCAAGGTATCGTTGATATTTTTGAAGTGATCCATATCGATAAACATCACAGCTATCTGGCTATGCGACGCCAATGCCTCTTGGAACACCATTTCGAGGCGCGACTGTAAACTGAGTCGATTAGGCAACAATGTCAGCGAGTCGTGGTGGGCGAGAAAATGAATTCGTTCCTCATTCACTTTACGCTCACTGATATCGGTGAAACTGCCGATGTAATGGCTGATCGCCCCCGTTTCATCCCGCACCACGGACATCATCAACCATTTAGGGAAATCATATCCATCCCTGTGACGATCCCACACTTCCCCTTGCCAAAATCCCGTTTGCTCCAGCGCGGCGCGCACTTGAGCATCTAGGCTTCTATCGGTACGCTCCGCCTCTAACAATCGGCAATTTTTACCGATAATTTCATCCCTAGAGTAACCCGTAATATGGGTGAAGGCGGTATTCACATCCACAATAATATCGTTGGCGTCCATAATGGTGATGCCCTCACCACTCTGTTGAAAAACCTGAGCCAACAGATTGACCCGCGCCGCAGTGCGTTCTTGTTCGGTAATATCCTCGACGATAAAGAGGATTAAAGGCTCACCATTCGCCGCCGTCACTAAAGTTCCATTAAGACGCACCGCCACTAACTGGCCATTCTTATGGCGATAATGCTTCTGATAAGGGCCGTAACGGCAGGTATGTTTTAAGCGCTCTAATTGCTCGGCTTCACTCGACTGATAGCGACTTGGCGTTAACTCCCAGGGTTCGAGTCGATTTAATTCCTCCAGCGTATAACCCGTAATATCAACAAAGGCTTGGTTTATCGCAACAAACTGCCCATCTCCTAGACGTTTAAGCACATGCCCAACCGGCGCCTTATCAAATAGATTGCGATATCTTTGCTCACTTTCACTCAGAGTGACCTGAAAAGCCTCGCTGCGGGCAATCTCCTTCGACAAGGCCATGGTTTTTTCAGTCACTTTCTCGGCAATACGATGGCGTTCACCGGAAGAGATCAAGGTCATGCCACCCACCACGGCGCAGGTGATAAAGGCGAGGAGCAACATGAGTAACGACAGGCTAAAGGTATCTCCCATCAGCGTGGCATAGGATTGGTAGATCACTATGTGCCAATTGCGGTCGGCTAACATCAGATTGGTCTGAAAATATTGCCCCGTCTTATCGCTATAAACACTGCCGGAAAACTCGGGAAAATCTTTCTGGCTATTGGCGTAGAGTAAAGTCCCGCCTGCACTGGTATCGGTCAGTTTCCAGTGCAGCCCTTGCACTTTTTCCACCCCACTAATAATTTCCCGTAGATCTATGACGGCCGAACAAAATCCCGAAATATGGCCTAGTCGATCAAAGACAGGGGCGATAAGCAACGAAGCTCCTGGGCCATTAGGATCCTGAGCCAATTGAATTTTTTCCGTCATTACCGGCGTTAGCGTGGCACGGACTTTGGCAATCGCTGCGGCGCGGGTGGGCTCGCTATTGAGATCTAGCCCAAGGGCGGCTTCGTTCCCTCGTAGCGGTTGTATATACATCACAGGCACTAACCAACCATCGGCATTGATATGCCAGTCCGCTGGACGTTTGATTTCATAGGTGCCAGCAATGGCATCGCGCGCCGCGGCTTCAAACTGCTCTTTATCTTCCACTGGGACTAGAGGCAACCAAGACCAAGCACGAAACCCCTCCGTCTGTAGCTGATTACGCTTACCAAACTGGATAAACTCGTCTTCGGAAACCCGTTCACTATTATCGAATAGGCTCGCGAGGGCGACGATTTGCTGCAGATTAGCTCCTTGAAAACTCTCGATATCACTGATGATGGCGTTAGATTGAATTTGAAACTTATCCTGCAACTGCTGACGTTGGTTGATATCTGAGTAGTGATAAATCCCCACGCAAAATAAAAAACCGACCAGCAGCGGAACCCCGGTCTGAATACGCCGAGACCGCCAGATAGTCCTAGGATCGAACAGCAACATAGTCAAAGGGATAAAGATCACCGCTCCGAGCAAATCCCCCATCCACCAATTGAGCAGACTGCCAAGTAAATCGGTACGGGGAATGGTGTCATTAGCGACTAAGGCTAAATTCCCAAACAGCGTTGCTATTAAGCAAGTGAAGCTTAAGCTCAGGCAGGATTTTATAACGGTATTGGGTCTATCTAAGGTCACCAGATGGTCGATACGGCGAAGGACATGGGCCGAGATTATAGCCTGCAGCACAGAACCGAATGCGATGACAATAGGCAACCATCCCCAATGTATCTGCCCGCCCACATTGATATTAATCAGCACAGATCCTATCAAGATGCCAATCCAAGGGGCGTATTCTTTCCATAGGATACAACTCGCGATGGCAATCCCTGCCGCAGGCCAAATTGCCGCCGAGTAACCTGGGGGCAGCGCAATCATCAAGCCCATTTTACCCACGACAAAATAGGCTAAGGCAATACAGAAATTAACCCTAAGGCAATGACTAAATGATTTAATATACAATCCCTTCGCGCTGATACTTATAGTGTTATTAATAGGCATAATGCCCTATTCACCGAATCAATCTCAAGCCCAGAGATGGGACTCCGCTGATTTAATGCTGGCAATAATCGTTTGTGCCCAGTTATTTGCTTTCCTAAGATCTCCACCACGACATTCTTGACACAGATGCTCGTCCTGACAAGTGAGCTACCACTCGGAACCGCTATTTGAGATAGCAAACCAAGATTTGACGAAAGTGGATATTAACGAAAGTCGATCACTTTGCTACCGAACAGATTCGCCAGTGCGATCACGCTTTTGCATTTTTTGAGACTTAGGCCAGTTTCAAATACGTTAAATACGTAAATAAATATGGCAACTATAGTTTTAATTAAGGTTTTTTTAATATTAACTCACTTTTTAGCAGGTGATCTGCTTTCAATCAATCCCCGCTTCTTGTTATCCTCCCGCCGCATAAAAAAGTTGCATGCTGAATATTTTTTATTCAGTTAGTTGACCCACGTTCCCGTTAACCCGGATCCATTAATTGAAATTTGCCCTTAGCCAATTCAGCGCTGAAGGATTGAACCAAGCGGTTCGATTTTCCCACTTCAGCATGACAAACTTAGCCCTGCTTTTTGGGTTACTGTTTGTGCTGCCCGCTGCGGACTTAGTGTCTGTGATGGTCGGCGGCTGCATCGATATTGGCGAATTAATCACCCTAAGTGATGGCTTTTTAATTGAGTTTTTCGGCGCCACGCTGCTGAGCATTTTACTGCTCAACCCCCAGATAATTAAGCAATTGTGGAATCTGTTCGACAATGGCTTCAAGTTTTTCAACAGCTTAGACCTCACTAATGCTGCCCAGTTTTTAGCACCCCCAAGGCTAAAATCCCTCGAACACCTTGCGCACGGTTGTCGCGCCCCACCATTGTAACTCTCTGTTTTAAAATTCAAATTTAGCATTAAGCGCTGAAAGCCGATCCTCAATCTCGCATTGGGGTGGCAGGCATTTTTGTGCCACGCTCGGGCCACTCTCGGATTCGCCTTCGGATAACGCCGCTCAATGCTACTGCCAATCTCTCTGGGCAGAGTTGTAAACCTTAGGGTTAGAGGAATCTTCCTTTGTTAATTCGAAATTTAAGTAAAGTCGCATTCGCGGCGATAGCCCTGATGCTCGCAGGCTGTGATGGCGGCGTATTGGATCCCAAGGGCCAGATCGGTGTCGATGAAAAGCACCTGATCATCATCGCTACCCTACTCATGCTGATTGTGGTTATTCCCGTGATCTTTATGACCTTGTTCTTCGCATGGAAATACCGCGATGGCCGAGATCATGAGGTTTACACGCCTAAATGGTCCCATTCAAGCGCGATTGAAACCGTGGTTTGGATTGTGCCTATTGTGATCGTTGTGATTCTAGGGGTGATTACCTGGGGCTCGACCCATGATCTCGACCCTTACAAGCCACTCGAACACCAGGCCAAGCCGATTATGGTTGAAGTGGTTTCTATGGACTGGAAATGGTTATTTATCTATCCAGAACAAGGTGTCGCATCGGTCAACGAGCTGGCCTTCCCAGCCAATGTGCCGGTGAACTTTAAGATCACCTCTGATACCGCAATGAACTCTTTCTTTATCCCGCAGTTAGGTAGCCAAATCTACTCAATGGCTGGGATGACGACTAAGTTGCACCTGATTGCCAACGAACCCGGCACCTATGGCGGTATTTCCGCTAACTATAGCGGCGCAGGTTTTGCGGGCATGAAGTTTAAAGCCATTGCCACGCCAACGGCGGCCGACTTCGATGCTTGGGTCGCCAAGGCCAAACAACAGGCGACTAAGACCTTAGATTCTGCGACTTACCAAGCCTTAGCACAGAAGAGTGAAAACAATCCTGTTGAATACTTTGGCTCAGTGAGTCACGGCATGTTCGATCAAATCGTTATGCAATACATGCACATGGACTCAAACGAGCACATGGCAGGCCATGAAGGTATGGAACACATGAGTGCCGACCACAGTATGGCTGGCATGCACCACGATATGGTGCATATGGCGAGCGAACAGAAGATGGCCGACATGGAAGGCTCAACCCATTCTGACACTTCATCTACAGAACACTCATCCACTCACAAAGTGGAGGCGGAGTAATCATGTCTTTTCTCGGTAAATTAAGCCTAGATGCGATCCCGTATCATGAGCCTATCATCATGGTGACCCTTGCGGTTGTTGCCGTGATAGGCCTGTACGTCGCAGCCTTTATCACTAAACACAAAAAATGGGGCGTGCTTTGGCACGACTGGTTAACCTCGGTTGACCATAAACGCCTCGGTATCATGTACATAGTGCTTGCCTTCATCATGCTGATCCGCGGTTTTTCCGACGCCATCATGATGCGTACCCAACAGGCACTGGCCACCAATGGCGCCGCAGGTTATCTGCCGCCTGAACATTACGACCAAATCTTCACTGCCCACGGCGTGATCATGATTATCTTTATGGCGATGCCATTTATGATCGGTCTAATGAACTTAGTGCTGCCACTGCAAATCGGTGCCCGCGACGTTGCCTTCCCCTTCTTGAACAACCTCAGCTTCTGGTTAACCGCGTCTGGTGCCGTGCTGATCAATATTTCATTAGGTTTAGGTGAATTCGCCCGTACCGGTTGGGTAGCTTACCCGCCCTTGTCTGAACTGGCTTACAGTCCGGGCGTCGGGGTCGATTACTATATCTGGGCGCTGCAGATTTCGGGGATAGGGACAACCTTAACCGGGGTCAACTTTATCGCGACTGTGCTTAAGATGCGTGCTCCAGGCATGAAGCTGATGCAAATGCCTATCTTCACTTGGACTTGTACTTGGGCCAACATCCTGATCGTGGCATCGTTCCCGATCCTGACCGCGGTTTTAGCGCTGTTAACACTCGATCGCTACATGGGTTTCCACTTCTTCACCAATGATGGTGGTGGTAATGCCATGATGTATATCAACCTGTTCTGGGCTTGGGGTCACCCTGAAGTGTACATCCTGATTTTACCTGCGTTCGGTATCTTCTCGGATGTGATTTCAACCTTTACCTCTAAGCGTCTGTTCGGTTATTCCTCAATGGTATGGGCCAGTGGCGCGATTTCGATCCTCGGTTTTATCGTGTGGTTACACCACTTCTTTACCATGGGCTCTAGTGCCAACGTCAACGCCTTCTTCGGCGTGATGACCATGGTGATTGCGGTCCCGACTGGGGTAAAACTGTTTAACTGGTTGTTTACCATTTACCGCGGCCGCCTGCGCTTAACTGTGCCAGTGCTGTGAACCTTAGGCTTTATGGTGACTTTCACCATTGGTGGTATGACGGGCGTGTTATTGGCCGTACCTGGCGCCGACTACGTACTGCACAACAGCTTGTTCCTGATCGCTCACTTCCATAACACCATTATCGGTGGTGCCGTGTTCGGTTACTTAGCCGGTTTTGCTTACTGGTTCCCGAAAGCGACGGGTTTCCACTTAAATGAGCGTTTAGGTAAAGCGTCATTCTGGTGCTGGCAAATTGGTTTCTATGTGGCCTTTATGCCGCTGTATGTACTCGGTTTTATGGGGATGACTCGCCGTATCAACCACATTGATAACCCAGCATGGAACATGTGGATCTATATCGCTGCCGTGGGTGCTTGCATCATCATGGTCGGTATCATTCTGCAATTCGTGCAACTGTACGTGAGTATCCGTGACCGCGACCAAAACCGTGACACCACGGGCGATCCATGGAATGGCCACACGCTGGAATGGTCAACCGCATCCCCACCACAGTTCTACAACTTTGCTAAGTTGCCACAGGTGTCTGATATCGATGCCTTTACCGATGCCAAAGAAAAAGGCACCGCATATCAACGCCTCAAACACTATCAGCCAATCCATATGCCGAAAAATACCCCGAGCGGTATCTTAATGGCGCTGGGCATTACTGCCGCTGGTTTTGCTGCGATTTGGCACATTCTGTGGCTCGCGATTGTGGGCATGGTGGGCGCGTTTATCGTGTTCTTATTCCGTGCTTATAACAACGATGTCGACTATTACGTTCAACCCGATGAAGTGGCACGCATTGAAAATGCTCACTTAAACAATGTAGTAAGGGGCTGATATGAGTGTTGCAATCCCAGCTGATTTAGAAGTTGCTCACGCCGAGGAGCACCATGACACGGGTGGCAACACCCTGTTTGGTTTTTGGCTCTACCTGATGACCGACTGCATCCTGTTTGCATCGGTATTCGCCACCTACGCCGTGCTCTATATGAACACCGATGGCGGTGTATCGGGTAAAGACATTTTCGAACTGGACTTTGTGTTGATCGAAACCGCAGCCCTGCTGCTCAGTAGTATTACCTATGGCTTCGCCTTGATTTTCGCTAAGCACCACAACAAAGCGGCGACCCTCACTTGGTTAGCCATTACCTTTGCACTGGGCTGTGTGTTTATCGGCATGGAAGTCTATGAGTTCCATCACCTGATCGAACATGGCAACGGCCCACAACGCAGCGCCTTCCTGTCATCTTTCTTTACCTTAGTGGGCATGCACGGCTTGCACGTGACCGCTGGGTTAATTTGGATGGCGATCATGATGATTGAAGTCGCCAAAACGGGCTTAGGCAACCGCAGCATCACGCGCCTGAGCTGCTTAAGCTTGTTCTGGCATTTCCTCGACATTGTGTGGATTTGCGTATTCACCGTTGTGTACTTATTGGGAGCACTGTAATGGGCGCACATACTCATTCGCATGATCATAGCCATGGCGCAGACGATCTGGCCGCCAGCATCAAGTCCTACTTAGTCGGTTTTGTGCTGTCAGTGGTGTTAACTGCCATCCCATTCTGGGCGGTAATGACCCATCACTTCGAGCAATCGACGACGCTTGCCATCGTCGTTGTCACGGCACTGGTGCAGATTTTGGTACACCTTAAGTACTTCCTGCACTTGGACTTCTCAAAGGAAGGCAAGATCAACACCTTCTCCTTCCTATTTACCGCGCTGATCATAGTCATGGTGGTTGGCTTGTCGGTATGGATCATTCTCGAAGCTAACGCTTTGATGATGTAACGAGACACAGCAAATGAACACACAAGCTAGATTGACATCGACGCAATGGAAAGCACGCTCCAAAGGGTATGTACAGGTGACTAAGCCTGGCATCATTTTCGGGAATCTGATTTCCGTTGCTGGCGGCTTCCTATTGGCCGCTAAGGGCGATGTGGATCTGGTCTTGATGCTGGCAAGCTTAGTGGGATTATCCTTAGTCGTCGCCTCAGGCTGTGCGATTAATAACTGTATTGACCGTGACATTGACGCCAAAATGCAGCGCACCTGCAAACGCGTCACCGTCACGGGCGCAATCCCCCTAAGCCATGTCTTGCGGTTTAGCATCGCCTTAGGCGTGTTTGGATTCGGCATCTTAGCCCTGTTCACCAATGCTTTAGCCCTGCTGTTTGCCGCTATTGGCTATGTCGTTTATGTCGGGGTTTATAGCCTCTATATGAAGCGAAACTCGGTTTACGGCACCTTAGTCGGCAGCTTTTCGGGCGCAGTACCGCCCGTGGTGGGCTATTGCAGCGTGACGGGGCAAATGGATATGGGCGCAGTGATTTTATTGCTGATGTTCAGCCTCTGGCAGATGCCCCACTCCTACGCCATCGCGATTTTCCGCTTTAATGACTATGCAGCCGCGAAGATCCCCGTGCTGCCAGTCGCCGAAGGGATGGCCAAGGCGAAGCATCATATAGTGCTCTATATCGCAGTGTTCGCCTTGGTCAGCACTATGCTGCCACTCGCAGGTTACACAGGCACCGCCTTTATGGCCGTGACCTGTGCCACCAGCCTCTGGTGGCTAACTATGGCCCTCAAAGGTTATCGTCAAGATGTGGATATGCCACGTTGGGCCAGACAAGTGTTTGGTTTTTCAATTATTACCATCACAGCACTCAGTGTAACCATGGCGCTCGATTTTCAAGCGGTCAGTCAAACCCCACTGTTTATCTTAGTGCGATAAACATAACCTTTATTCAAAAACAAAAGCGCTAACCTAGGTTAGCGCTTTTTATTTAACGCATTTAAACGCGGCACACTTTGGTAAGCGCCAAGCAGTCTCGTGGAATCCCAAATCAGACTATTCGGCCTTAGACAATGTCTTATGACGTCTACTTACAGATCTCAGTGATCAGTTGATAGTTTGGATCCTCGGTCTTAACGAAATCACCTTTATCCTCAACAATATCAAACAGTTTAATTGTGCACTGATCTTTTCCGTTAATTTTATCCACAAAATACTGAGCTTCATAACTTGCCCCAGCTTTAGGCGTAAAACTGACTTTTTTCACACAATAGGCATAACCATCAATTCGCGTGTTAGCGCCGTCAACCCATACACCGGCAAAATAGAATGAAAGTGGTACTCCCGCCTCTACTTTTAATTCAGTTTGTTGTTTTTCATGGACATCTGAACGATACAACGGCATCCCGATTTTCCGGCCTGCTTGGCGATTTGCCAATAAATTCGCTTTCATACCTAATACAGCAATTTCACCACCTGGAATGAAATTATGTTTGATACAACCTTCAGTGTTATCTATCCATACCGACGTATTAGCACTGTCAGTCGATAACACACGAAGAGAGGCGGTTTCTTTTCCTGAAGCAACTTTATAACCGCTAGTTGCACAAGCCGTTAAAACTGAGGACATTAATAAGACAGATATTGTCTTTAACTTCATAATATTTCCTTTTATATAAAACACAGATAAGGTTGTGCAATCCGCCAAGAAAGCACAACAAAAATACTTATATCAAATAGTTAAACAATTTCAGTCGAATGAAAAACGAATGGAATTCACTACTTCATTGCCGATTTTATATAGACATCGAAGCGGTTTTTCTTAGTCTCGATAACCATACTAGGCTTAATGCCTGCTAAGTCTTCGGCATAATCGGGGCGCTTAACGACCACGCGCTTACTGGCTAGGGCCATGGCGGGGGCGAGCAAACCGTCGGCATCGAGATCCGCGCCGACTAAGGTTTGGAAGACCCGCATTTCCTTTTTAACTAAGGCTGATTTGTCGCGATGGGGATACATAGGGTCGAGGTAGACCACATCAACTTCTTGCTCCAGCTTAGCAAGAGCCTCGAGGCTTGAACCATGGAAAAGCTGCATACGTTCACGCATCCAGTCGCCGATTTCCGCATCTTGATAGGCGCGGCGCAGGCCGTCTTCCAATAATGCGGCCACCACAGGATGGCGCTCCACCATAGTCACACTGCAGCCTAAGCTTGCGAGTACAAAGGCATCGCGGCCTAGACCCGCAGTGCCATCGACCACTTTTGGCGTAACGCCCTGCTTTAACCCAACAGCCTTAGCAATCGACTGACCACGACCGCCACCAAACTTGCGCCTATGGGCAACGGCGCCAGTCACAAAGTCCACCATAATACCATCGAGCTTAGGTTCATCCCGCTTATGCAGAGTCAAAGTGTCTGACTCAAAACGCAATTCAAATGCTGCATTCGCATCAAACACGAGCTGCCAGCGGGCACAAATATCCACAAGTGTTGGGTATTGCTGATTAAAAAAAATCGGGGTCACAGGCTGTCTTCAAACCAACGAAAATGATGGTCATTATGCCTAAAAATCTCATTTATGAATATGCAAGCAAATCACATCACCGAAAGCATCACTGCTTTAGTTAATTTGTCTAAGCCCCCCCTTAAAGAAGAAGACGAATATCACACTGTAATGTACTGATTTATAAAGATAGTAATCTATTTGTATAACAGTTTATTGATTTATGTTATATGTTATATCCCCAGTCAACCTGTGTGACTTCCGTATGGGATAAGGAATTTTTTTGCTTCAATGGCTGAAAGGTTTTTTGTTTATCAGGGAGCAAGACTTTTTAAATCCCGATAGAACGATATTAAAAACCAGTTTATTGCGGATTATTCTGCTCAGTGGTGCGATGCTGACCACTAGCATAGTGCTGCATAGCTCATTCATTGCCTATGAATTAAACCTCACTTTTGTTATCAGCATTACGGCCAGTTTTTTAGTAGTACTGTTTTTGTCTTTATGGTTTACGCGCAAATATTTACTTGCCAGTTCAATCAGTTTGCTGGCAATGGTGATCGCGGCCTGTTTATCTATGCTGTTGTTTATTCCCGACTTTAACCTATCGCAGGCAGGCATTACTTTCCTGTATACGCTGCCGTTAATGGCACTTTTCCTCTTTAGCAGGAAAGCAGCCTTCGCTATGATGTGTTTCAATGTATTACCTTTTTTATTGCTGCTGCGTAACCAAAATCTTCCCCCTATTATCGATATTGATATCAGCCTGCCCGCGACCCACGCTTATCTCAACGGGTTGCTATTTATGTTTTTTAATATCTGTATTCCCTTATCGGCGATGCGCCTGTTAAAAACCCAGAAAGTCCATGCACAGCAGATGATCCAGCATCAAAACGCGCTGCAACGCTCCTTAGATCAATATGCTGAAATCTTTGACAATAATGGTACTGCTTCTTTCTTCTGCAATGAGGAGGGGGTAATTCTCAATCTGAATAATGCGGCGAAGGACATTACAGCCAAGGTCACCCTCAACAGCACTCGCCTATGTGATATTTTTGAACTGACCGAAGATACCAGCGTGAATTTACTGGCGGCGTCATTTCAGACCCGTTTGAAAAACAATGAAAACAGTCGATATCTACTGCAAAAAGCCTCATTGGAGCACCATGATACTTTGTTGTTTCACTGCCACGATATCACGGCACAAACAAACCATGCGCTTGAATTAAGTCGGCTCAAAAAACACCATATCAGCACACATTTTTATGATTTAGTGACTGGGTTGCCAAACGAAAACCACTGGTATAATCCTGCCCCAAGCGCGATCCATCAAAAAATGACCGTCGCCTTGGTTAAAATTGATAATCTGAGTCAAATCAATACCGCCTTTGGGATAAGCGTCGGCGATGCCATCCTAAAAGCCTTTGCGATTGAGCTCAAAGAACGCTTCGGCCATCAGGCAAAAATATACCGCTTCAGGGGAGTATCGCTTGCACTCGAGTTTACTAGCCTGCCGCTGATCTCCCCCGAAAACCTAGCGCAACAATTACGTCAGCACATTCCAACTAGCCTAAAACTAAAGCAAGAACAGCAAATTGAATATCATCTCGAATATAGAGTTGGTTGCTGTTCGGGTAATAAATCGGCACCGCAACAGGCTGCCGAGCAATGCTTAATTGCCATAAAACAAACTACCCAAGCTAACCCTGTCATAGTGTACTACGTTGGTTTAATTAATAATTTATTAGAAGCATCATCCCAAGAAGTCAAAATCCGCGACGCGTTAAAACACAACCGACTCGAAATGTGGTTACAACCTAAAGTGATGGCGGATGGCCATATCATTAGCTTTGAAGCACTCGCCAGAATGTTCGATAAAGACGGCAGTATGATCATGCCCAGCACGTTTATCCCCATCATAGAATCATCGCAATTACAGGCGATTTTTGCGGTAAAAGTGTTTAGACAGTTACTCCAATTGATCCGTTCTTGGCCGAAAAATGTCCCTATGGTCACGATCGCCTTCAATCTATCGGGGCAAGATATTCTGTCGGATCGCTTCTTTAAAGTCTTGATCCAGACCTATATGAATCATCCCGAGCTTATCCCATTACTAGAAATTGAAATTACCGAAACCTCTGTATTTTCAACCCACAAAGAAACAGGCCGTCGCCTAAACACCTTAGCTCGCATGGGTGTATCCATTGCGATTGATGATTTTGGCACTGGCCATGCTTCATTGAGTCAGCTCATAGATATCAGTGCCGACACGATTAAAATCGACCGTTACTTCGTTAGCCAACTGGGCATTAGCGAGCGTCACACTCAAATTGTTAACGCCGCAATTCTGTTAGCAAAAAGTTTAAAACTGAATGTTATTGCAGAGGGGATCGAAACCGAAACTCAATTATTGCAACTCACCGCACTTGGGTGTGAACAGTTTCAAGGCTATCTATTTGGTAAACCGGCGCCCGCCGCGCTTTGGCTAAAAACATTTCAACTGCAAACCCCCACACACTGGCTCACCCATAAAAAACATGCTAACTGAGGCATTAATTTTACGCATTAGCGCATCCTAGGTATAATTGCCGATATGCATTTGCCTCCCTTTGCTTTGTTTGCAAATAACTAGGATCCCCCATGTTAAGTTACCGCCACGGTTATCACGCCGGCAATTATGCCGATGTGCTGAAACACGCTATTTTGCTGCAAACCCTGCAGTTAATGCATAAGAAAGACAAACCACTCGTGTATATCGACACCCATGCGGGTGCGGGTGGTTACGCGTTAACGGATGAGTTTGCCCAGAAGACGGGCGAGTACCTCGAAGGTGTAGCTAAGCTCTGGGATAAAACCGATCTACCAAAATCGCTGCAGGATTATGTCGCTGCGGTGCGTCACTTTAATGAAGACAATCCTGAAGAACTCAACTTCTACCCAGGATCTCCCGCCATTATCGATATGGAGCTGGGGCCAAAGGATCGTATGCTGCTGCACGAATTGCACGGTACCGATCATCTGCTGCTGGACGAATATTTCGAACAAGATAAGCAAGTTAAAGTTATTAAGGGCGATGGGTTAAAAGGGCTGATTGCCGCAGTACCACCGTTAGAGCGCCGCGCCTTAGTGCTAGTCGATCCTAGCTATGAGATGAAAACCGATTATCAAGATGTCGCCGAAACTCTGATTAAAGCGCACAAACGTTTCGCTACTGGAGTGTTTATCCTGTGGTATCCGGTGGTAAACCGCGCCCAGACCGAGGGCATGTTATCGCGCCTCGCCAACAGTGGCATTAAGCGTCAGCTTAGAATTGAGCAGGCCATTAAACCCGACTCCGACGAATTTGGCATGACAGCGGCGGGATTATGGATCATCAATCCACCTTGGCAACTGGATGAAATTGCAACCGAATTAATCGACTATCTCGGAAAAACCCTAGGCCAAGCGGGCGGTAACGTCACAGTCAAATGGGAAGTCGGCGAATAGGCAGGTTTACGATTAAGCCATTGCATAGAGCAGCAAATACCCTAAGGGTTCGCTGCTTTTATTTTTGAAGCTCAAAATCTGTGGTGGCAGCGAATCCTATACCTTAGTGCTGCGGTAACGTTTTAGCAGAATTTGCACCCGCTCAACATAGGCTAGGGTTTCAGGATAGGGGGGAACCCCCTTGTATTGGGTGACGGTTGTGGGTCCCGCATTATAGGCGGCACAGGCTAATGCAATATCACCATTAAACTGTTTTAGCATTTGTGCCAAATACTTACTGCCACCTAAAATATTTTCCTCTGGAAGAAACGCGTTCGTCACCCCCATTTCTTTGGCCGTTTCAGGCATCAATTGCATCAATCCCATAGCACCGGTACGGGACAAGGCTTTGGCATTGAAGGCTGACTCGGCATGGATCACAGCGCGAATTAAGGCGGGTTCTAGTTGATGTTTATGGGCCGCATTGGAGATCAAAGCGTCATAATTCTGGGTAAATAACCGGATACGATTCCAATCGATAGTGGAGTCGGGACGACAGGCAAAACAGTCGAACAGTAATATCTGATATTGGCTGTTACTCGGGGCTTTATCGGTAAAAACTGTGACCCCATTGGCCTGTTTATATTGATAAACTTTAACTTTCTCCTGCCCTTCACTGCTGGCGATACCAGTGTCGGAATAACGCGCCACGATACGAGGTTTAGGTTTAGCCACGCTTTCCTCCGCGTAGACACTCGGCATCATCAAAAACAAGATCACCCACAGGCTAAGCCCGAGTTGACGAGGTAGTGTGAGTGGCGCACGCGTATGCAGTGGACGAGTGAACGACATTAAAGCCCCGTGTGTTGATTAAGTTTAAGTACTTCAATAATAGCAAAGAGTTGCTTCATCTCACGGTTTAACTGGCTAAATTCTGCTGAAAAACTCGCGCCATGGAAAATAGACTGCATTTGAAAATGGGTTCGGCGATTCGGCAGGAACATAATCAACTTACTTCTGAAGAAAGCGCATTGGATCTCGCCGTTAAAATGTTTGGCAAGCTCCAGTAAACGCGCCATAAATGCCGTATTGAGCAAATAGCGTGACTCAACTTGATCCGTAGAAAAGACATCAAACTCCTTTTCAAACAAGGGATCTTCGAGTTTTACGCGCTCAAGTCCTGCATGGCTGTCGGAAAAAAAGTTGGCTAACCCACCACGATCCCTGAGCACGACAGTATGACCCATAAAGGTCTTATGGCTGCTCAACTCCACGACTAGTCCGCGGAATCGAGTTTCCGTTCGCGTCACGGTTCTGCGCCTATTGGTACTGATATCCAACTCTTCGACCTTCACATCCTTAGTCAGGGTAAGCTCATTGACGATAAGTTCTACCCCTTTATATTGGCCGTGAATATAGTCACCGAAACTCACTTTGTCGTAATTGGGCAAGACTTTCGCCGCCGAGAGCCGATGCATATCGACGCGCATCTCGCGGTTATAGATAAAGTCATCACCAAAGAACTTACACATGATGGGGTAAATTTCCTGTTGCACCTGACGTTTAAATTGTCGAGTGGGAGTAAAACTCCATAGGCTTAGGCCCAATAATGCCAGCAACGGCAGAGGAAACAGAAAAAGGCCACGACTCCACCCCACCATAGCCAATAAGACAAAACCTAAGACAATCAGCAAACTCAAATATAGGCGTTTGCGAGTGGCCTTTAGGCAAGCGACTCGCTTAGTCTCATATCCCATGGCTATGGGCGCAAGGTGCGCCTGATAATAGGCTTCCAATTGCGGTAACTCGGTTGAATCCGCAGACAACGCAGAGGGCTGCCGCTGAGCTTTAATCGGACGACCTAAGAGAAAGGACAATATATTCATTTATATCGCCCTTTTTGCAGGGCATAGCACCCGGTAACAAAAAAGAAGAGGTTAGAGATAATCAGCGGCATCGATAGGTGCCTTGGAGGCCTCATCCACCTCATAGAATGGCATCACTTTGATGCTCGCCATGGAAGCGATGATCGACCCAGGAAAAATTTCAACCGCCGTATTCAGCTCGGCAACGGCCGAATTGTAAAAACGTCTAGCGGCGGAAATATGGGCTTCCACCTCGTTGTAGGTCTGCATCGCCTCTAACATAGTATTGTCGGATTTAAGTTCGGGGTAATTTTCCACACTGACCATCAGCGCGCCCATTTTACTGTTCAGTTGCTCGGCTTGGGCGATATGATCTTTGACGGCACTAGGGTCAGTTTTGTTGTAACTGCGGGTGAATTGCGCACGCAACTCAGTGATCTCTGTGAGTAATGACTTTTCATGATCCATAAATCGTTTGGCGATTTTAAGGATATTGGGCACCAGATCGGCGCGCTTAGCGAGCTGCACATCGATACCCGATAACGCCTCAAGGGCGGTATTGCGCTTTTTGACTAGGCTGACGTACCAAAGATAGGTCACGATAAAAATCAGCGCTAATCCCAATAACAGTTTGTCCATCTTCCATCCTTAGTGCTTATTGTTGTTTTTAATGGCTACAGCTAATCATAAATAGGCAAGAATTTCATCTAAAGGATAGAAATCCTTCAATATTCAGCTCCAGTACAGCAAAGGTTGTTTATCGTTAGCTCGCACAACATTAGAGCAACCAAATTTTGCTCGTGAATACTGGACTCCTCGAGAGTCCATTTTTTTTACTTATATTGCTAGGGAATGTATCGGCACGCCTTAGTCATATAACCATTCCATTAAAAAGCTACAGATAAACAGAAAAACCCCGAGATTAAATACTAAGGCCTGCACTTTTGCCCTTATCGTCTTCTCCTCGGTTTGCAATAGGACTTGGTTAAGCGGCGTGAAAAACATCTTAGGTTCGAGCCCCATCCCCATAAAAAACACGGCTACGGCGATGCTGCGGATTAATTCGGGCGGCACTAACATCTGCCAATAAAACGCATATACGCCATAGGCTAATATTCCCAGCGCTATGGTGTGGCATATTATTCCCACGATAAGTTGCTTGGTCGCAAGGCTTGCCATCGATGACACCATTTCACTCCAATACTGTTAGTACAACACTGATTATGATTGATATTTGCCGCGCAGTTTATCTCTTCTATAATTTAACTGCATCCAAAGAGTCCAACCAAATAGCACGCCACTTATCAATATGCCCAACTTAACTCAGACTTCCTATCCATCCTTGTAACGAAATAGACATAAAAAAGCCCTACATTTGTAGGACTTAGATTTGATAGGATTTAGCTTATTCCGCCGATGTCGACTTTTGTTGTTTCGCTTTTCGCTCTCGCTTACTAAAGATCCGCTCTACGATCACAAAGAACAGCGGCACGAAGAAGATACCTAAGAAGGTTGAACTCATCATGCCGCCGAGCACGCCTGTACCAATGGCGTTTTGACTACCAGAGCCCACACCCGTACTGATGGCTAAGGGAACCACACCTAAACCAAAGGCGAGGGACGTCATCAAAATGGGGCGTAAACGCACACGTACCGCATGCAGAGTCGCCTCAATCAAGCCCGAACCTTTCTCGTAGTACTCTTTGGCGAATTCCACGATCAAGATGGCATTCTTAGTCGCTAAGCCGACAGTGGTTAATAGACCCACTTGGAAGAACACATCGTTAGGCAGGCCGCGCCCATTCATGGCAATTAAGGCACCGATAATCCCGAGCGGAACCACAAGCACAACCGCAAATGGCACAGACCAACTCTCATACAGTGCTGCCAGCACTAAGAAGACTACTAAGATCGACAGGGCATACAAGGCAGGCGCTTGGTTACCCGATAGACGCTCCTCGTACGATAGGCCGTTCCACTCGACACCAAAGCCAGGGGGAAGCTGCTTAGCTAAGTCTTCCATAATGTTCATCGCCGCACCGGTACTGAACCCTGGCGCAGTTGCCCCTTGAATATTCATGGCTGGCAAGCCGTTGAAACGCTCTAAACGGGGAGAACCATATTCCCATGTACCAGTGGCGAAGGCAGAGAAAGGCACCATATCACCCTTGTTGTTACGCACGTACCAAGTATCTAAATCACCCGGTTGCATACGATACTGGGCATCACCTTGTACATATACTTTCTTCACGCGGCCACGGTCAATAAAGTCGTTCACATAGGAACCACCCCAAGCCGTTGCTAATACGCTGTTCACGTTAGCAATTTCAACACCGAGTGCGCTCAACTTCGCATGATCAACATGTAATTGATAAATTGGCGCATCTTCCTGGCCGTTAGGGCGAACACCCACAAGGTTGGGATTTTGTGCCGCCATGCCCAGCATTTGATTACGCGCCGCGAGTAACTTGTCGTGACCTTGACCGTTTTTATCCTGTAGGTACATGTCGAAACCGTTCGCCGTACCTAACTCGATCACCGCTGGCGGTACGAAGGCAAACACAAAGGCCTCCTTCATTTGGCTGAATACGCCCATAGCACGGCCCGCGATAGACTGCACATCCATGCCTGGCGCTTCACGCTCCGACCAGTCCTTCAAACCAACGAACGCGATACCCATGTTTTGCCCTTGGCCCGCAAAACTGAAGCCCGCCACGCTAAATACCGATCTCACACCTTCCTCAGCCATAAAGTGATCAGAGACTTTCTCTAACACTTTCAGTGTGCTTTCTTGGGTTGAGTTTGTCGGTAAAATGGCCTGGGTGAATAAAATACCTTGGTCTTCATCGGGTAAGAATGCGGTAGGCATACGGACAAAGATCCAGCCCACGGCAATGACAAGCACAACATAAATCATCATGACCCTAAAGCCGCGCTTAATGATCCCTGCAACGCTTGACTCATAACGATTGGTTAGCCTGTCAAAACTACGGTTAAACCAGCCAAAGAAACCCGTTTCAATATGGCCATGGCCCTTCTTGAGGGGTTTTAACATGGTCGCACAGAGTGCTGGCGTTAAAATCAAGGCCACCAATACCGATAACGCCATCGCAGACACAATAGTGATAGAGAACTGGCGGTAAATCACCCCGGTTGAACCCGACATAAAGGCCATAGGTACGAATACGGCCGACAGCGTCAAGCCGATACCCACTAAAGCGCCAGTAATTTGGTCCATCGACTTACGCGTCGCCTCGAGTGGGCTCAAGCCCTCCTCGGACATGACCCGCTCGACGTTTTCCACCACCACAATCGCATCGTCCACCAACAAACCGATGGCGAGTACCATGGCGAACATGGTGAGTGTGTTAATCGAGAAACCCGTCGCAGATAGGATCGCAAATGTCCCCAGCAGTACCACAGGTACCGCGATAGTCGGGATCAAAGTTGCACGGAAGTTCTGCAGGAAGAGGTACATGATAACAAACACCAGCACGATAGCCTCAAGCAGAGTGTGCACCACGCCCTCAATCGATTGTTCCACGAAAGGCGTTGTATCGTAGGGATAAACGACTTCTAAGCCCTGGGGGAAGAAGGGTTGCATCTCATCGATTTTTGCCCGTACGGCGGCGGCCGTATCGAGGGCGTTTGCCCCCGTCGCCAGCTTGATTGCTAAACCTGTGGCAGGTTTTCCATTGTATAGAGAGACCACGGCATAGCTTTCGGAACCTAACTCGACGCGTGCCACATCACCTAAGAATACGTTCGCACCCGATGTATCCGATTTAAGGATGATCTTGCGAAACTCTTCCGGTGTTTGTAAGCGACTCTGCGCCGACACTGTCGCATTCAGTTCCTGGCCCTGTATTGATGGAGTGCCACCTAATTGTCCCGCCGACACCTGCGCGTTTTGCGAACGGATGGCAGAGATAACATCTAGGCTGGTCAGGTTATATTGGGTTAGTTTTAATGGATCTAACCATATGCGCATCGCGTACTGCGCACCAAATAATTGGATTTCCCCCACACCAGACACTCGGCTCATCGGATCTTGAACGTTAGAACCAACGTAATCCGAAATGTCGTTTTTACCCAATGAACCATCGCTAGAGACAAAGCCTAGTACCATTAAGAAGCCAGAACTCGACTTGTTAACGTTAACCCCCTGGGCCTGAACTTCCTGGGGCAATAGGGTCATTGCACCCTGTAATTTGTTCTGTACTTGTACCTGTGCAATATCCGGATCGGCTTCGGCATTGAAAGTCAAAGTGATTTCAGCATTACCAAAACTATCACTGGTGGAGGCGATATAACGTAAATGGTCAATCCCCTTCATGCGCTGCTCAATCACCTGCGTCACTGAGTCTTCGACAATTTTAGCGGATGCACCAGGGTAGTTAGCACTGATCACCACGGTTGGTGGAGCAATGCTAGGATACTGGGATACTGGCAACCCAAGGATAGATAACACCCCTGCCAGCATAATAATTAAGGCGATCACCCACGCAAAGATGGGGCGATCAATAAAAAAACGTGCCATAGCTATGCCCTATTGTGCTTGCGTTTCAGAAATAACTTTCGGGGTTACAGGCGCACCTGGACGGATTTTTTGCAATCCTTCCACAATCAACTTATCACCCACAGCAAGGCCCGCAGTAATGCGCCACTGATGATCGACCACTTCCGCAGTAGTCACAGTTCTCGCTTCCACTAGACCCTGATCATTGACAACCATAGCCACAGCTTCACCCTTAGAGTTACGGGTAATGGCCTTTTGCGGGATCATAATAGCCTGGGGATCGGTCCCCGCATTCAACATAGCGCGGACATACATACCCGGTAATAGGATACCTTCAGGGTTAGGGAACTCGGCACGCAGGATCACCGACCCGGTATTTTCATCTACGCTCACCTCCGCAAATTGCAACTTGCCTGGGTAAGCATAAACAGAACCGTCCTCGAGTAATAACTGCACATCGGCGTTATCCCCTGCCAGCAACTGACCCTGCTTTAGCTTGGCTTTAAGGCGTAATAATTGGACGCTCGATTGCGCGATATCCACATTGATGGGATCAAGCTGTTGAATCGTGGCCAAGGTCTGACTCTGGTTTGCCGTTACCAGTGCACCGGCAGTCACACTCGACTTACCGATACGACCAGAAATAGGTGCTAATACTTCGGTATATTGCAGATTGATTTTCGCCGTATTGATCGCCGCTTCCGCCACAGTCACGCTCGCCAGCGCTTCTTTATAAGCCGCTTCTGCTTCATCGAAGTCCTGCTTACTGATGGCGTTGGTTTTAACCAGTTGCTGGTAACGGGACGCCTTAGCTTTTGCCGATGCTAAACTCGCATTTGCTCTGGCTAAATCCGCATTCGCGCTCACGAGTGCTGCCTTATAAGTAGCAGAATCAATTTGATACAATGACTCGCCCTGTTTAACAGTACCGCCTTCAGCGAAGCTACGTTTAGTGATAATACCGCTCACCTGTGGGCGAACCTCTGCCTCGAGGAAAGCCTTACTCCGCCCCGGTAACTCCACCTGAATCACCTGTGGCTTAGCAACAATATTCAGAATTCCCACTTCCATGCTCTGCGACCCAGTACCTGCATGGGCTTTTTCCTCTTGGGGACTGCAAGCTGCCATCCATAACGCCACACTTATAACTGAGGCAAGTTTAATTGTCTGCCGCATGAGAACTCCTTCAAAGATGAACGACCTACATATCAACACACTTATTTGTGCTGATATGGCCGTAATTGTAACTAAAATCAAATCCGTTATTTATCGCACACCCTATTAGGATCAACAAGGAAGATTAGCCAACTAAAGTGTAAACTAATGAAAATATTTACCCTTCGAGTAATACTAAATTCAATCAATTGTTATTCCATTTAAACAGTATGTGAACAATCGAAAAGGTTGTTAGAAATATAGAATCTAAAGCATATTAACAGCCGACTCTATCGTTAGAATGTTGCAAATTTGTTCCATTCGACTCATGACACAGTAAATAAACGCTTATCGATGGCCCTTAAGCAGCAACAGACGGTATTAATTTGTCTGTCTCGATAAGGGTTTAATAAGCAATCACGCATGTACTTTCAACTAAAACCTTCGAACCAGCCATTTTAGTGGTAAGCCCAATGTAGGGCAAATTTGCAACAGGCTTTTATGCCCCATTAAATGAAACCCATATTCCCATAAATCGCACTTCTATTATTGGAATAATGGCTAGTATCCCGGCATCGCAATGAAAACCGCTCGATTCATTTTTTATAATGGGTTTATACCCTATGGTAGCAACCCACCATTTACTTTTGTAGCAAGATTCAATTTACCTAGCTTAATGTAGAAATTAAGACGCCCCTCTTATTGATAAGCCCAGTGAATTGGGCGGGGCAGACTGGAACCTTCAATAACTGAGGTGCGGTCACATCGACTCGCAAATATTTTTTGGGAAAATGCCTACAACAATCGTCTTGATAACGACTAAAGTTAAGGCGTAAGGTCAGTAAAAAACAGGGTTGGAGTTGGAACTGGAGTTAGTGTCTATGGAGCTTTTTTATCATCCATTATCGCGTTATTCACAGAAAGTGCTGATCGCGCTCTATGAAAAACAAGCAAATTTCTACCCACGTATCACTGATTTACGCGATCCATTACCGAGAAAAGCGTTCCAGCATTTTTATCCACCCGCTAAACTGCCCCTGCTTAAAACACAAGATGGCACATTAATCCCCGAATCCAGCATTATCATCGAGTATTTAGACAGGCATTTTACCCACGGTACTCAGCTTCTCCCTCGGGAATCACAGCGCAACCTGCAGGTGAGATTATACGACCGGATTATCGATAACGATATTAATAATCCTTTGTTTCAATTAGAAAAACTAAAGCATACCGACGAGATGCGTGAGTTTGAAATCAAACAAATTGAGAAGCAAATGCTCACGCAATTTCAACGCTTAGATACGCATTTAGGTCAAAACCATTGGATTTGTGGCGATAGCTTTACCTTGGCCGACTGCGCGTTAATCCCTTGCTTAAGTTATAGTTTTAAACACTTAAATCTATTGGACTTAGATGAACTAGTCCGTTACTGGCAGCAGGCACAACTGCGTGGGGCTTGGATGTTGGTGCTTGAAGAAGTGTTACTCGCAGAGATGGAGGAAGATACAGGCTTGAGGAGCATACCTTAGCCTAAGCTATGCTCCACTGGCATCACATATTGCGCTCTTTCTTCAACTGTAGGAACGCTTTCCACTTTACGACTTCTGGCGGCAGTTCAGGTGCAGCATCGGTATAACCCGCCTCTTTCACTAACACATCGAGCGGCACTTGCTTACCTTTGCACACAAATACGCCGCGCACATGCACGATACAATGTAGGCCACGTTCGCTCACAAAGCGTTGTTCAATATAGAAATATTTCTCATCCCAGCCAACGACTTTGGTTTTAATTTCAAAGGTTTTTAACGGCTTGATATCACGAATATAGGTAAATTCGGCGGCGTTAACTATCGGCATCCACTTCAACTTTAAGAAACGTTTTAGCAGGCCCATCTCGGCCAACATATAAGTCCGCGCCAGATCCATAAATGCGGGATAGCGGGAATTAGTCAGATGGAAATTGATATCGCAATCGCTCGGTAACGCCCGATAGGTGATACGGCTTGTTCCGAGAAAATCGATCTTACGGCAGTGGCGCGTGCGCCAAAATAATAACCAAAACAAACGAAAATACAGATTCATAACCAGTCGCCCTTAAAATAAGAGCCACAGGCTAACAGAGGTCATACCAGATAACAAGCGGGATCTAGGTCACAAAAAAGGCGCCGGATGGCGCCTTTCTATCGTTTGGTTAAGCTCACTAACCCGAGATAATCAGCCCGATACGCTGGGCTGGTTTATGATAATTAACAATAGCTTATCTAGCCTGATTAGGCCGCAATGCCTGAGTGTCTTAGCAGAGCATCGATATTCGGCTCGCGTCCCATAAACTGTTTGAACAAGTCCATAGGTTCGGCCGAGCCACCCATTTCGAGGATATTGTGCAGGAAGCGACGGCCCGTTTCTGGGTTGAAAATCCCCTCCTCCTCGAAGCGAGAAAACGCATCCGCCGACAGCACTTCAGCCCATTTGTAACTGTAATAACCCGCGGCATAACCGCCCGCAAAAATGTGGGCAAACCCATGTTGGAAACGGTTAAAGTCCGGCGGCGTTAATACGGCCACCTGACGACGCACTTCGTCTAAGGTTTCTTGAATACGCGCGCCTTTTGCGGGGTCGTATTCGTGGTGCATTCTAAAATCGAACAAGGAGAACTCGAGTTGGCGCAGCATCATCATGCCAGATTGGAAGTTTTTCGCCGCCAACATCTTATCTAACAAGGCTTTTGGTAATGGTTCACCCGTTTCGAAGTGACCAGAAATTTCGGCTAAGGCTTCTTCCTGCCAACACCAGTTTTCCATAAATTGGCTCGGTAACTCGACCGCATCCCAAGGCACACCATTAATCCCCGACACGCCTGCAACATCGATTTTGGTCAGCATATGGTGAATGCCATGGCCAAATTCGTGGAATAGGGTCGTGACTTCATCGTGGGTAAACAGTGCAGGTTTGCCATCGACCGGACCATTAAAGTTACAGGTCAAATAGGCCACAGGCTTTTGCAATCCATTGGCGGTTTGACGGCGCACACGGCAGTCATCCATCCAAGCGCCGCCACGTTTACCCGTGCGGGCATATAAGTCGAGGTAGAAACTGCCCCTATGTTCACCGGTTTCGTCATGAATATCGAAGAAGCGAACGTCCTTGTGCCAACGGTCAAAGTCTTTTTGCTCGACAATCTTAAGGCCGAACAAACGCGATACTGTATAGAACAAACCCGAGAGCACTTTATCTTCGGGGAAGTACGGGCGCAGAATTTCCTGCGAAATCTCATACTTATGATGTTGCAACTTCTCGGCGTAGAAACTTAAGTCCCAAGAGGCCATTTCAGTGACGCCGTATTGCGCCTCGGCAAAGGCTTTTAACTCGGCCAATTCCGCCTTGGCTTGATCCTTAGATCGCAGCGCTAATTCATTTAAGAAAGCCATCACCTGCGCCGGCGTTTCGGCCATTTTGGTGGCGAGGGATTTTTCGGCAAAGCTATCAAAACCCAGTAACAATGCCAATTCATGGCGCAACGCGAGGATTTCATCCATCAGCGGGCTGTTATCAAACTCGCCGGCATTCGGGCCTTGATCCGAGGCGCGGGTCACGAAGGCGCGGTAACACTCTTCACGGAGACTGCGGTTTTCACTGTAGGTCATCACGGGTAAATAAGAGGGGAAGTCTAAGGTAAATAACCAACCCTCTAATTCACGGGCCTCGGCCATCGCCTTAGCGGCGGCTTTAGCGGAATCGGGCAGACCCGCAAGCTCGGCTTCATCGGTGATCAACTTAGTCCAGGCTTGGGTCGCATCCAGTAATTGGTTCGAAAAACCACTGGTGAGTTCAGAGAGGCGCTTTACGATTTCGCCATAACGCATTTTTTGCGCATCGTCTAAGCCAATGCCCGAGAGTTCAAAATCGCGCAGGCTGTGCTCAATCACCTTCTGCTGGGCTTGGCTCAAGTGTGCAAACTCATCCGATGCACGCAGGGCCTTATAGGCTTGATATAAACCTTGGTGTTGACCAACGTAAGTGCCGTATTCCGACAATAACGGCAAGCAAGCATCGTGGGCGGCACGCCACTCATCTGTGCTAGTCACTGAATTCATATGGGAAACTGGCGACCAAATTTGACTCAGCTCGTCGTCGACCTGTTCGAGTGGTGCGACTAAATTCTCCCAAGTGTAGGGACCTTGGTGTTGTAGCACTTCATCAATCTTAGCGCGGCACTGAGCAAGGGCATGCTCAACGGCGACTTGAATATGTTCCGGTTTGATCTGTGAAAAAAGGGGTAATTTTGCGCCGCTAAGCAAAGGGTTGCTCATAGTGATTCCTCTACAATCTGTGTCACTTATAGATAAGGGCTAATGTGCTATTTATCAAGGCGAGAAAACCGATTACCTCCTTCGGTTGGCTGCCTATCTAGAATCACCACCGAAAAAAGTGAGCCAGATCTCAATTAATCTTTACGCTTAGTTTACTGAGTGAATCTTGATGAGTTGATCGCAAATTAGATCCATTCTCATTAACAATTAGATTTATCGACGTTAGTATCTGCACCAAATCCACATCACTAGCCTGATTGGCAAACCTATGACCACCAGCTCAGTCAATTCCATCACTCGCACCCTCTGCACCTTAGGTCTGTTATTTCTCAGCCAAACCTCAAGCGCGAATGAAAGTTTATCCCAAACAGAGAGTCTTTCGAGTGCCACATTGCAGACTCAACCTATTGAACCTTTGGCAGTAAACTTGGACTTGGGCTGGGACAGCAAATACATCTCACAGGGGCGGAATAATTTATCACTGGGTGGCATCTATTGGCTAAACGCCTCGGTCCAGTATGGCAATCTAACCACCTATGCCTTAGTCGGCCGCGGCGATAGTCAAGCCTATACAGAGTGGAATATCGGCCTCGAATATCGCTTGAATTTGACTGATAACTTAGAAGCCAATCTGGGATATCAACGCATTGAAGGCTACAGCAGCAACCGCTGCCAAGATAACGAATTCTTTACCGAGCTTGCGTACACGGCCACCCCATGGCTAGTACCCTCGATGAGTTATGTCTACTCCACCGAGGCTGCAGGTTACTTAATCGAGGCGAGTTTACACAGTTACTGGGATATCACTGAGCAATTCACTCTTACCCCATATATCACCCAAGGATTTGATTTTAAATATCGAACTGAGGCGCACAACGGTCGAAACAACCTACAATTTGGCCTAGAGGCCGCTTACCAACTGCTGCCCAATATGAGTGTTAGCGGGCATCTTAGCCATAGCATTGCCCAGGGCGATATTGAGCAAGAAGCCGCGGCCAATGGCGATTTAGGCTCACAGGACCAAACCTACGCAGGCATTCACTTTTCGATGACCTTTTAATGCTCCCAATATTAGGCTGAATTTGGCAAAACCCGACCCGCTAACTACACTGAAAACGTCGACGGAGCGACGTTCATCTTCACCCCTTTTATGCCGAGGAACAGGGAATGTTAGCGCATCAGTTATATTTCACCCGCACTGCACTTATGGTTTTTGCCATACTTTTTATACCTTTAACAGATTCGGTCAATGCGCGTCAGGCACCCGACCCCAGTTTAGTGTCTTTGCCACAACCGGCGCAGGCCGAGCCTTTGCCCTTAGGAACGCTGCTCGACAGTGAGGGGAAGCCGATTATCATCCCCAGCGAGCCACAGAGTGGGTTCGAGTATTCGGCTCCCACTACCTCCGCAGAACCCAAAACCAAAACACCTAAATCAACCACAGCGACTAAAGCAAATAAGAATAAAAAACTCAGCCGTAAACAGCAGCTTGCTAGTCGTGAACGCGTCGCAAATGATCCTAACTGCCGCTGGCTAGACCAACGAATGAATCAGTTAGAAGCCCAAATGCGTAGCAAACAGGGTAACACAGCCAAATATCGCTCCGATGAACTGAGTGCCCGCCAGCAGGAATGGCAATGTTTAAAATGTGGTGCCGAAGGGCCAAATCAAGACGATCACTCCCGCTGCCAGTATCGCCGCTAAATGGTTTAACCCAAACGACCGTGCTACTGGAATATTTTCAGTAAAACCACGGTCCTATTGCCAACCCATGCAATAGGCTGGTCTGTAAGCACAATCCGCCCTACAATGACCTTCTGCTGTAAAGCACCTCATCCTTGAAGTAAGACGGAGAAACTCATGGCTCAACATTTTGACTATATCTGCCTAGGCGCTGGCAGCGGCGGTATTGCCTCAGCAAACCGAGCGGCAATGCGTGGCGCTAAGGTGTTGCTTATCGAAGCTAAACACGTGGGTGGCACCTGTGTAAACGTAGGCTGTGTACCGAAAAAAGTCATGTGGTATGGCGCCCATGTTGCCGAAGCTATGCACCTTTACGCCAAAGATTATGGCTTCGATGTCACTGTTAATAAATTCGATTGGAGCACCTTAGTCAACAGCCGCGAAGCCTATATTGGCCGCATTCACGATGCCTACGGCCGTGGTTTTGCCAATAACAAAGTGACCCTGTTAAATGGCTACGGCCGCTTTATCGATGGCAACACCATCGAAGTTAACGGCGAACATTACACCGCCGATCATATCCTGATCGCCACCGGCGGCGCGCCAACTATTCCAAATATTCCCGGTGCCGAATATGGTATCGACTCCGATGGTTTCTTCGCCCTGCGTGAACAACCTAAACGTGTTGCCGTTGTTGGCGCTGGCTATATCGCGGTCGAAGTCGCTGGTGTGTTACACGCCCTTGGCAGCGAAACCCACTTATTTGTGCGTAAGCATGCGCCGCTGCGCAACTTCGACCCTATGCTTATCGACGCCCTAGTCGATGCCATGGCCACCGAAGGCCCAACATTGCACACCCATAGCGTGCCAAAAGCCGTGGTCAAAAATGCCGATAACAGCCTGACATTAAGCCTAGAGAATGGCGAGAGCGTCACTGTCGATTGTCTGATTTGGGCCATTGGCCGTTCACCCGCCACCGGCAATATCGGCTTAGAAAACACCGAAGTGCAATTAGATAGCAAAGGTTATGTCATCACGGACGAGCAGCAAAATACCACTCATAAAGGGATTTACTGTGTCGGCGACATTATGGCGGGCGGCGTAGAACTCACCCCTGTCGCAGTTAAAGCGGGCCGTTTGTTATCCGAGCGTTTATTTAACGGCATGACAGATGCAAAAATGGATTACAGCCTGATCCCAACCGTAGTGTTTAGCCATCCTCCCATCGGCACTATGGGCCTGACCGAACCCGAGGCGCGCACTCAATACGGCGATGATAACGTCAAAGTGTATACGTCGACATTTACCTCAATGTACACCGCCGTCACCAGCCATCGCCAAGCCTGTAAGATGAAATTAGTTTGCGCTGGCAAGGACGAAAAGGTTGTCGGTATTCACGGCATAGGTTTTGGAATGGATGAGATCCTCCAAGGTTTTGGAGTCGCACTTAAAATGGGCGCAACCAAGGCCGACTTCGATGCCGTTGTCGCCATTCACCCAACGGGTGCCGAGGAATTTGTTACGCTTAGATAATTGTGGCGAAGCGTCTTAGAAGCAATGATTAAGGCCAGTAGCATAGCTGGCCTTTTTTATATTTGCGCGGTTCTCAATCTTGCCACCACTGTTGGCCTTCGGCGGTTTGACTGAGTAAACAAGTTTATCGCTTAGATTTGGTTTGCTTTATCCACAGCCAAAGGCCGCTTAGGGATACCAGCAATAACGCTAATCCGAAAATATCCCATAGCCACACGGCGTAGGCGCCAAATAAGCGGCCGCTGTGCAAATCTAGCATCACCCTTTCCCAGTTGAGGTTTGTGCTGCGGGCGTATTGAATCATATCTGCGTCCACAGGATCCGCTGGCGTGACCCACTGCAATGGCGCTAATGGCTGTGCAGGTATCCAATCGATAAGATTTTCGTCGGCTTGAAAATAGCCTGCAGTGGTTTTAAGCCAAACGCGATTGACTGTTTCGGCGTGGGTTGCATCGAGGGGAGATGATTCAATGGCTAAGGCCTCTAAACCTCTGGGTAAACCTGTGCTGCTATTTTGAGTTTCCTGTAAGTGCCCTTGGCTATCGAATAGATAAAGTTGATTATTATCAATAGCTATCAACAGATTAGGCAGAAACACCGCACTAATTAATGGGTTTTGAGCCTCGAGTATTGGTTCACGCCCCAGCCAGAGTCGGTTATCTGTGATCAATAGCGGCTGGGCTTCACTGCCAAATTGGGCAATATGCTGGGGCGTCGCAATCCCGTAATAATCCAACAACCAAGTTTGTTGCACTGGGGATTTATTAAGCTGTAGTGCTTGGCTGTGATTGATGGCGACACCCGTCACGGCGAGCAATAGGATAAATAAACAGCTTAAGATACCCAGTCGACGGTGCCAGGGGCGAAGCGCGCGGGCAAATTTGTAGCTAATAGTCTGTATCGATTGTGGTTTATGCTTACGAGTCATAGTTACATTTTACGTCTGGCTAGTTGACTATTATTGACTCTTTTCGGCCTTGGTCACTTTGGCTTTTGTAGCTTCGGCTTTTGTAACATAGTTATCGAGCCACAAAGCAATACGAGACAGTTTCGTCAAGGCTCTGACCGACAAGGTGGCGCCGGTAATACCGTCAATATGCTGATCGAGTTGAGTTTGGTCGTCGAGTTTGGCTGATTTAAATTGATCCGTAAAGAAATCATGGCGAACTTCATCGCCGCGGCTTTCACGGTAAACCAATACCTTAGTCCTGACTATGGCTTGGTCTTTAATATGGATCCCGACTGTGATTGGCGCTTCTTTGCCTATTTCATCTAAAATCCACACGGTTTCATTGTCTTGCTGCCAATAACGAAGGCGCATCTTATTGAAACTATGGGCAAGTATCGATTCGATAACCTGTTTGGCATGGTCGTCAACCCAATAGACCTTAGTTGTGCCTTTATTGCCATTAAACGCCTGTTGAATAAAGGCATCGGCACTTTGATATTCGACGGCGCTCAGCCGCAGTGGGCATACCACGAGTAATAATATCGCTAGGCTGCGAATCAATGATCTGCCAAGGCGCGGATTAGCCTTTGTCAGTGCAGGGAAAACTATGCCCATAAAAACCTTCAAGAATAATGAATAAAGTCACACATCCGCAGATGTGTGACTCGAGTGAGACACAGTGTTTAGAACTGGTAACCCACACCTAAGTTGAAACCGTCGGCGTCTTTAGCGCCACCTTGGGTTTCATAATCGGCTTTAAACACCACGTTTTCATGTAACCAATAATTCACACCAATGTTGGTTTGGGTGATTTCGGTATCAGTGCTATTACCAGCCTTGTTATCCCATGCATTGTAACGGGCGAAGACACCAAAGCTGTCGTTGAAACGATACGATGGCTCAATGTAATAACCTTGCTGCTTATCTTGTCCTAGGGCTTCGGCCTCTTTGCCATCGATATCCCATTGAGCATAAAGCGCTTTAATGGTGAAGTTTTGAATGCTGTAGATAGCGTGCGCGGTTAACAGCGTGGCCGATGCCGTATCGACACCCGCAGCCCCTTGGGTTAAATCCGTTTGGTATTGTGCAGAAGCGGCCAGCTCTAAACCTGGCACTGCGGTGTATTTCACGCGGGCGGTATAAGCTAAATCTTCACCCTTAGCGTTAGACACTTTTTGGCGACCGCTACGAATATTAAAGGCTTTGTCGCCCGTTGTAGCAACGGCAAGACCACTCGTCACTGCGGTATCAAATGCTAGGCCGGGAGCCGCTTTAATATTTAACGCTAAACCCGCTTCCCACCAAGTCGCGGGGATAATGTCAGCTTCAACGGGATTACGCTCAACACCGTAAAATGCAGGTGGCTCGTGGGTTTCGTTGGTGATACCGACGGGCATCAGGAACAGACCCGCTTTACCCGTGAAGCTCTGGTTAAAATCATGTTCGAGATAAGCTTGTTCTATCTCAACTTCACCCTTTTTCCCTTCACCGGCCAATGCATGTTCAACTTCTAGCTCGGAGAAAAAACGGGTTTTTTCAGTAAATTCATGACCAAAGAACAACACAAAACGATGAAAATCGAACTCTTTTTTGTCAGTGTCTTTAATGTTGTCAGAGATGTTGTTGTAGTGCAGTTCGCCATAACCACCAATGGTCGTTGCACTCTTGCTTGAGCCTGTTTCTTCAACGGCATCGGCGGTTTTTTCTACTCGTTTTTCAGTTTCTTCTAAGCGCTTTTCAAGATCCTGCAGCACTTGCTGTTGCTGCTCAATGACTTTACGCAGTTCTTGTGTTTCATCCGTTGCGAGCGCTTGATGGCTAGCAAAGAGGCCCAATAGCGCGCTAGCGAGTAGTGTTTTTTTCATTATTATCCCCAAAAATGGTCATTATTTGTAAACATATGTAAAAATTTGTGACGATTTTACACACTGGTTTAAATAATGCAAACAATTCGCATTTGAATTTATGATCTAGATCAATTCCTATTTACTAAAATACCACTAAGGTAAGGCTCGATGCCCACAACGCACTTTTAGGTATACCAAGCACCCTGAATTCCCATAAAAATCACAATTCAACAAATTACACGCTAAAAAAACCATAAAAAATAAATTATCCTCATTTTTTATATTTATATTTTGAACATTTACCATTTAACGCTAACCTGATTTAGATTTTGGTTATTTTAAAACCAAGGTTAGTGATGTTTCACAAATCCAATTATGCCAACTGTGATACCTTAAGCGCCCAAAAAACGTGTCAGGGCTGGGCTTTTTACGCTAAAAGCGAGGGCATGCCTGTAGCTAGAACGAGCCATAAGACACAAAAATGCCGCGGTAACTGGGGAGTTTCGCAAGAATGAAGAGCAAGAGTTTGTTAGGCAACATTGGTGTGCAAGTGATTATTGCCATGATTATTGGCGCACTCGTCGGTTTTATCATGGGTGAAAGCGCGAGCATCTTCGCACCGCTCGGTACTATTTTTATCCATTTAATCAAGATGCTAGTAATCCCACTGGTACTGGTTTCTATCATTAGCGGCGCAGCTAGCTTAGGTGATAGTCCCTCGGCGGGTAAGATTGGTGTCGGCACCTTCGGTTTCTTTATTGTCACCTCTGGGCTTGCCGTCGCCTTGGCGCTAGTCATGGGCATTATGTTTACACCCGGCGCCGGTGTCGACTTCACCGCCCATAGCAGCAGTGGTTTGATGGAAGTAACCGCAGAACATGGTGCTCTACCCGGGGTAATAGATACCTTTATTGGCATGATCCCAACCAATGTGTTCGAATCGCTCACTGGCGGAAATATCCTGCAAATTCTTGTGTTTAGCATATTTTTTGGTATCGCACTCACTAAAGTTAAAGGCGATGGTGCTAAACCCATCATGGCGGCGTTAAATACCGTCGTCGATGCCTTTGTGTGGATGATCAACTGCGTGATGATCATCGCGCCCATTGGGGTATTTGGTTTGATGGCCGATTCCGTCGGCACCTTCGGTTTCGATGCGCTAGAGGTCGTGTTTAAGTTATTTGCCGTGTTTGTGGCCGCGATTCTGATTTACGGTTTTGTGTTCTTCCCATTGATGGTGCAACTGTTCTCTAAGGTGTCGGCACGCCAGTTTATTTCGGCGATGAAAAAGCCGCAGGTGATGGCGCTATCGACGGCATCATCTATGGCAACGCTGCCGGTGAATATGGAGACCTGCGAAGAAGATCTAAAGGTCTCTAAGGCAACCACCGCCTTTGTGCTGCCCTTAGGCGCGACGATTAATATGAGCGGCAACGCGATTTATTATGGTTTAGTCGCCATGTTCTTCGCCCAGATGTACAACGTGGATCTGTCGATGACGGCCTATGCCGCGATTATCTTCACCTCCACCTTAGGCGCCATTGGCCAAGCGGGTGTGCCGGGGCCGTCATTTTTAGTGGTCGCAGTGCTATTGGCCGCAGGGATTCCGATCGATGGTTTACCACTGTTATTCGCCCTAGACAGGGTATTTGACATGATCCGCACCGCGCTAAACATCACGGGCGATGCGGCCTGCGCCGTTATTATGGATAAATATACTGCAGAGCAGACCTCGAACTAACTGCGTGAATACACTGATATACCCAGGCTTGAATAGGCTTGCCTATTCAAGCCTTTTTTATGCGCTACGTTTGCCCTTATTGTGCCCATTTACTCGACGTCCAAAACCTTAATGTGATCTTGTCGGCGCCTTGGACTAAGCCCAAGTGGCTTGGCCTCGCAATTCGTATTTCTTTATCAGCCAAGCCATACTGGCACTGAAGCTTTCTGCGATAATGGCTTGGCTATCGTCAGTCCAAAGGAGTGTTGCACTATGTCCGTCTTTGCCCCAGCAAGCCCCTTTGCCGACTTTATCTATCGCCATTTCCGCGCCATACACGCACTTAAACTCGGCCTCGCCCTGCTGATTGCCGTGACCATCAATGCCATTTGGTCGCCGCCACATTTTATTTGGAGCATGGTGACTATTGTGATCATTATGATGAGTCTGCCACAGGTAGGCGGCGCGATTGAAAAGTCCCTGCAACGGGCGGTAGGTACTTGTTTAGGGTCGGCTTACGGCGTGATGTTAGTGGCGACTATCGACAGTTATTGGCTGATTATGGGGCTGTTGATTTTAGGGGTAACACTGATCTGTTTTATCTCGGCGGGACGCTACAGTTACGCCTATCTGGTCGCGGGATTTACCATCATTATCGTCGTTGGCGATGCCAACCATGATACCTCTGAGGCGCTGTGGCGAACGGCCAATATTCTACTCGGCTGTATTATCGCGATTTTGGTGTCGCTATTTATCTTCCCAATTAAAGCTAAACAGGACTGGCGCAGTCAGCTCGCCAATGCCATCGACAGTATGGCCAAGGTGCTCACTCAGCATTTACAGGCGCCAGCCAACCATGATTTAGATTTTCGCGCCGATCTCGAAGCGGCCATGAAGGCGGTATTAACCCAGAAGAAACTGTTTTTCTCCCTCGAGTGGGAAAGCCAAACCCTGAAAAAGCATAAAGTGCTGCTGGCGGAATTAGTCAATAAACAGGTTCGGCTGATCCCCCTACTCGAACTACTGCCCTTAAGTCGCTGGCAGGAAGCCGACAAAGAGGCATACCATCAAATCAACCGCATCGCCGCCGAGCTTACGGCTTATCTTCAGCGTCTTGGCGCATTTGTCGCGGGTAAAACCGCGGCTTTACCGACTTTGCCCAGCGCCCTAGAGCAAGAGTTACAGCAGAGATTACAATTCAGCTTGGCCGCCCAGACGCCAAATTCAGCCCCTTTAGCAAATGAGGTGGCGCAGGGATTTGCCCTCACGGGTTACGGCTGGCTTATCTATCAACTCGCCATCGCCGTCGAAGCGCTTTATGCCGATATCGAGATTATCGAAATCGCCTATAGCGGACAAACCGTGTTACATAAAATCTCAAATCAATCTTAAGCCGTGACGGCGGTCATTGCGGCCAAAAACCGTGACCGTAAACCAAGATAAACCCTTGGCAGCCCTTGCGCTTGCTGGGGGTTTAATGAAAAGATACCGCCCTAATAAAAATTCGATATGTGGACTCTTTTCATGCGCTTGTTTTCCCTTTCCGTTGTCGCAATCGCCTGCTTATCGGCGGGTTCATTATTCACAACCCATTTAGCCGTTGCCGCGAATACCGAAGTCGCGCAACCCGAAGTGACGACTACTGGAGCTGCCAACGCTGAAGTTGCCAACACTGAGGCCACTAAAATCGCCGCGGTTGAAGCCAGCACCGAGAGCAGCGCTTCGCCCGCGACAGAAGCCGCTCCCGAAACCACAGTGACAGCGACACCGACTCGCGCCAATACCTTTGTAAATGACGCCATTTTACCGCCGAGCATCACTTGGCACGGTGCCAGCGAGTCGCTGTTACTCAGCGCAGACAATGAATGGGCGACGCCCTTCGAGCAAAGCAATGGCATCGAAAGCTCAAGCTATGACGATACCATCGCATGGCTCGACCGATTAGCGGCCGAAACCACTAAATTGCAGAAAGTCAGCCTAGGCAAGAGCCCTCAAGGTCGCGATATTTGGATGTATGTCGCCAGTAGCGAAGGCATAAACGAATCGGCGCGCCTTAAGCAAAACACTAAGCCGACGATTCTGGTGCAGGCGGGGATCCACTCAGGGGAAATCGACGGTAAAGATGCCGGCATGATGTTGCTACGCGACATTATTAAGGGCGAGAAAAGCGATCTAATCGAAAAAGCCAACCTGTTATTTGTGCCCATATTTAGTGTCGATGCCCATGAGCGCAGCGGCGAATTTAATCGCGTTAACCAACGCGGTCCAGTGAATATGGGCTGGCGCACCAATGCCAATAACCTCAACCTGAACCGCGACTATGCCAAGGCCGACACCTTAGAGATGCAGCATATGCTGCGGGCCATCAATGTGTGGCAGCCGGATCTGTATATCGATGTGCATGTCACGGACGGCATCGATTACCAATACGATATCACCTTCGGCTACAACCTCGCCCAAGGCTTGAGTCCCGCCAGTTTCCGCTGGCTCGAAAATAGCTACCGCCCAGCGGTAGAAGCGGCATTAAGCGAGCAGGGTCATATTCCCGGCCCGCTGATTTTCGCCGTCGACAATACCGATATCACTAAGGGCATGTCACTGTGGAACCCTAGCCCACGCTTCTCTAATGGTTATGGTGATGCCCGCCATCTGCCCACTATTTTGATTGAGAACCACAGCTTAAAACCCTTTAAGCAGCGCGTACTCGGCACCTATGTGATGCTAGAGCAAACCCTGAAAACCGTTGGCGACCAAGCGACCAAGTTAAAGAGTGCGATTCAAGAGGATAAATACCGCGCCTCGCCGCTAATCACATTAACCTGGAAATCGGCACCACTGGCTAAGGGCTGGGATTTTAAAGGCATAGATTACCAGCTTGAGCAGAGTCCGATTAGCGGCACCGAGGTAGTGCGTTGGACAGGCGAGCCAAAGCTGTACCCCAATTTACCTGTGATTGCCGAAACCGTGCCCGATATTAAAGTCACTCGTCCTAGTGCTTACTATATTCCCGCCCAGTGGACACAAGTGATCGACCGCTTAAATCTACACGGCATCCGGATGACACGTTTAAGTAAACCAACTGAGCTTAAGCTGCAGCAATACGCCTTAAGCAGTCCCGTATTTAATACCAAAGCCTTTGAGGGACGACTGACGGTGAAGGCCGACTCGACACTGGCCAAACTGACCACCACCTTGCCCGCGGGCACAGTGAAAATCAGCACAGACCAACCCTTAGGCGATCTGGCGATTTTACTGCTCGAGCCACAATCACCGGATTCACTGCTGCAGTGGGGCTTCTTTAACCCAATCTTTACCCGTACCGAATATATTGAGGACTATGCGGTAGAGCCGCTGGCCGCCAAGATGCTTAGCGACGACCCTAAATTACAGGCTGAATTTAATAAAGCGCTGGAAAACCCAGAGTTTGCCGCCGATCCCGAGGCACGCCTACGCTGGTTCTATGAGCGCAGTCCTTACTACGATAATCAATATCTTACGTATCCAGTCTACCGCAGCCGTTAATCCTCGCTATTAAAAATGGCAAGAATTACGCAGGCTTACGCGCACTGATGCTATACACCAAGGGCACATGCAGCCCTTGGTGTGTTAACACATAACGACCATCGGTTTGCGCCTCTAGCCCTTCGAAACAGTTATAGGGACTAAACGCAAATTCGTGGAAGAACTCCAGTTCCAAACCCGCCCGCAATAATGCATTGATCACTTCGGACAAACTATGCGACCAGCACATTAAGGTTTGCTGCTCATCACCGGCATTTTCGGTATAAGTGCCTTCCTGCTCAATGTCTGGCTCACCCCGATTAAAATAGCTATAACCATCGAATAGCTGCTGCGCCGGATGAAACTCGGCCATGTAAAACTGTCCGCCGGGCTTTAAACAGCGCGCAATGGTCTGCGCCCAAAGCGTTAAATCTGGCAACCAAACAATCGCGCCATAGGATGTAAAAACAATATCTTGCGGCTCAACTTTGCCCGCAACACTGTAGACATCGCTACAGATAAACTCGGCGGACAACTGCGCCTGCAGTGCCAACTTGTGCGCCTCTGCAATCGCCACCTCGGATAAATCGACCCCAATCACTTTTGCGCCCATTCGCGCCCACGACAGGGTATCTAGACCAAAATGACATTGCAGATGCAGTAAGCTTTTACCCGCCACATCCAGTTCACTCAGCTCGATTTCCGTTAAGGATGTTTTGCCATTCAAAAAGCCTTCAACATCATAAAAATCAGAGGTTAAGTGCACACGAGTGCGGGCATCCCAGGCGATTTTATTGGTCGTTAAGTAATCCATGTGAATCCTTTCAGGTTGCGCTTTTAATCAAGCAGGAATGTTGGGACACACGCTAACCTAATAAATGAGTAATTTCACTAATCAATAGCTAAATCACTTATTCAGCGGACATGTCCACTTAACGCTTGACGGACACATTTACAATATATCAATGATTATTAAGATATTTTAAAATTGGCATAGGATGTGCAATCTCGAGTGATATAAAGTTTATCGCTAACAGTTCAGCACTCAGTCGGTCGTCGAGTGTCGAAAACAAGGAAGAAGAAAATGTCACTACGCCCTTTTTTATTCACCCTAGGATTTGTCGCCCTCTTTACGGTTGGCGTGTCACTCACTGGCTGCATTATCAATGTTAACGCCGCCGGTATGCCGGATTTAGACCACCAGCAGCGTGAACTCACACTCGATAGTCAAGACTTGCAGGAGCTAGTCGCCGAAACCGGTGCGGGCAGTCTCGAGATTATCGGTGTAGAAGGCCTAACTCAAATTAAGCTAGTCGCTGATATCTATAGCAATAATGACAGCAATGACGATAGCAAGGTGATCCTCACCCTTGAGAAAAAGGCCAATAAAGCCATGCTCAAAGCCGATTTTGAGTCCCACGCTAACTTCAGTAATTACTCGCCCTATATCGATCTTAAGCTGCAGGTGCCAGCTGGATTAGCGTTGGATATTGACGATGGTTCGGGTGCAATTTTGATCAATAAGATGACCGCCGATATCAAGGTGAAGGATGGCTCGGGCGAACTGGTTATCCACGGCGGCAATAATGTCAGCATCGACGATGGCTCGGGCGCAATTGAAGTCAGCCAAGTAAATGGTAGCCTCGCGATTATCGACGGATCTGGTGGCATTCAAGTCAATGATATTAAAGGCAGCATTACTATCGATGATGGTTCAGGCGAAATTGCAGTCGCCAATGTGCAAAGCACAGTCACCATCAACGATGGCTCAGGCGATATTAACGTGGTGAACACTAAGGGTTTAACCATTCTCTCGGCAGGTTCAGGGGATGTGAGCTTCGATAAAATCGACGGTCCAGTGAGCATGAAATAACCCGAGTATTGACCTTCTTCCCGGCGTAGAGACTGATGTTGTAACGGTTCCCAACCAAAATGTCAGTCTTCTACCCACCCCTTTTGCGTTACCGTTTCATGGACATGCTTATGCACTTTATGCCACTAACCCCTTGTAGTGGCATCTTTTTTTGCGTCTGAGACTTTCTCAGACTCGATTCAGGTAAATTGCTGGTAACTTTTTACCAATTTGTCTTTTCGGAGCAAAATGTAGCAATGAGTATATAAATAAGGCGTTATTTTGTTTGTTGATATATTTAAAAAGTCAAAGTCGTGGGGCTTCACCCCACACCCGACCAAGGAGGACTGCTCGTCCTATCCTCCTTGCTAATGTTTTCACAAGCAGCCAAGACGCCCCTAGCGAAGTTACATGCATTAGTTACTAGCTTCGTGCTTATTCGAAAATCGCTAGCGCTTCCGATGGTACATCCCCTTGAAGTTAAACTGAGAGTCCGAAAGCTAACTCGGCATCCTGTCTGCATCACGCTCTATCCTTTTAATAAAGAGTCTTCAACGCCCCTCAGCAACTTCGCGGGGGAGATGAACTTCTGAACCTCCGGTGCAGGCTGTTAATCCTAAAAGAGTTTTTCCAGCCCTATCATTCCTGTAAGAAAATTTAACAGTGAGTGTCTAGATAAATTGGTTATTGGTAGCACTTTTTTACGCCAGCCATGCCTTGATGCTGGCTGGCTCTTCCGATGCTTTAGTCGGCAATTTCCAACGAGCCGATCATCTGGTTCATCTCGCCATAACTCAAATGACTCTCAGCAGGTTGCAAATAACCGGTTTGCTGAAATATTTGCATCTGAGCCAACACATGGCTATATGCGGATTCGGCCATGAAGGACCCTGCGCTATAACGTTTGACTCCTGTGGCGAATATTTCGTTGGCGCTTGGCGCACCCGATAATGCCATCACACTCAACGGTGCGTCGATGGCACGGGCGACTTGCTGGCACAGTGTCAAATCGATTAAACCGGGAATAAAAACCCCATCAGCACCAGCAGCAATATAAGATTGAGCTCGGTTGATTAAGCTGTCGGCATCCTTGTTCCCGCCGCGAAGCAATACATCCATCCGGGCATTAATAAATAACGGGTAGCCCAATGCATGGCAGGCGTCACGCAGTTGTTGAATGCGTTGTGCGCCGCTCACAAGGTCGAGCATACTGCCGTCCTGTGTATCTTCCAGATTCACGCCCGCCACTCCAGCTGCCAACAAATCTTGCGCCAAGTCGCTCATATTTTCACCAGTGCTTAGCAAGCCGTTTTCAACGTCGATAGACACAGGCAATTCGGTGCTGGCTACAATTGCGGCCGCATGTTGCATCACACACTTGCGTGGGATGGTATGGCCATCGGCATATCCCATTGACCATGCAACACCTGCGCTGGTTGTCGCAATTGCGGTCGCTCCAGCTTTTTCGGCAAGATGCGCACTCATCACATCCCATACATTATTGAGTAGTAAACCGCCTTGACTGTGCAACTGGCGGAATGTCGTGATTTTGTTTATTAATTTAGTGCTTAGCATGATTTTCCTATATTTTTAAGTGCCAGAGTGGTGGGTTGTTTGGGTATATCCATAATCTACTGCTTGGTTCTTCAACACGATTCGGGTTTGCAACCATAAATTTATTGTCGGAACATTTGCATACGCCAATTCACTTCCCAGGTTTTACCTTGATCAGCAGACATCGCTTGCTCCCAGCGCGGGGTTTCGGTATCAGTATCAAACCATTTATAACGAACCAGAATAGGTTTGCCGTCCAGTTCATCATCACATTCGAAGATGCCAATACCATTTTCAAACTTACCTACGACGGGCGGCATTAAACTACCGGCGCCATCAAGACCCGCGTTGGTATTGTCGAGCCAATAAATACTCCACAATTGCGTTTGCGGATTAAATAAACGCAGCGACATGCCGACAAAACCCGGGCGCCAGGAGGGTGCGAGGAAATCATCGTAGTTGCCGATGCCTCCGGGCAGCAATCGCATCTCTTGGTTCGCTTCGAAATGCTCCCAGTCGTTGGAGTGTTGCAAACGATGACGCAGCCGTTGGTTCTCTATCCGCCAGCGGCCGACGAAAAAATCAAAATCATGTTTAGGGTCATTCACACTTTGTTTTCCTTGACTGAGTGATGGTGTAGAAAGGGCAAGTGCCGAACGAGATCATAAGGTGCCGGTCTCTATCAGGACATAGACAAAACCAAGTAATTAGCCTAGGTGAACCACAGATTTCACAGATTTAAACCGGTTTTACTTTGGATTTCGCACAAGCGGCGAAAGCTTGCTAAATTGCCCCTCAAGTACAGGATTTAAGGTTGAAAAACGTTGCACATTTGTTAGTAACAGGCGGTACTGGTGCTGATTATAGGCGGCGCTGATACTGCAAATAACCGTTAGAAGGCACCCGTTTATGGGTGTACATTAGGAGGATTTCGGCAATTGATCACCATGACAGCGTGGACGGTTTTCAAACTGAGATGACAGCACCATCGAGGTACTGGTTTTACCTATTTTACCCAACGACATTAACACGCCTTGTAAATGTTCCGGCGAGGTGACACCTATGTGCATCAACGCACAGTGGTTACCGGTGGTCGCATGCAGTGCTAACACCTCGGAATGCGCTGCGGCCCAAGCATCTAGGGCAGCATGTGAATCCACCACAATATTGATAAAGGCTTCAAAGCTATAACCCAAGGCGCGCAAATTGACTCGTGTTTGGTAGCCCGTAATCACCCCAGCCTCTTCCAGACGCCGCACCCGCTCTGTCACGGCGGGCGCAGTGAGATGGACTTGCCGGCCAATTTCGGTGTAACTGATGCGCGCATTGCTTTGCAATAGGGCGATAATTTTACGGTCGTAGTTATCAAGTTCAAAAGCCATAGTAAACCTAGTGAAATATCTTGAATTGAGTGGTTATATCGCGGCAAATGCTTGGGATTTGCGCTGTATCGGAACGAGGTTCCCACTTACCATAGTGGCTTGTTTTTACCACTTTAGCAGATGTTCAACCATGAAAAATATCATTGAAATTCGCAGTTACCAATTAAAACCAGGCACTGGGTCAGAGTTCCATCAATTGTTACAGGAAAAATCCTTGCCGCTACTGGCCGCCGCCGGAATTGATGTGGTGCTCGCCACCGCCTCTTTGCAAACCCCAGATGCCTACATGTTAGTGCGGGCTTATCACAGCATAGCGGATTGTGAGCAAAGCCAGCAGGCGTTTTATGCCAGTGCCGCTTGGCAAAACGGGCCACGGACCGCCATTTTAGCCTGCATCGAAAGCTGCAACACCATGATGTTGGCGGCCGATGCTACTTTGCTCAAGAGCTTACGCCAACAGGCCGGACCAACCCTCTGATCAACAATGGCTGGTTCCACAACCAGCCAAGCATTGTAAACCTGTTTGCAGTTGCGTCGGTTTTGTTACTTTTTCCATTGCAGATCGATTTGCCTAAAGAAGTTTATCGAGAAACCCATGGTTAAATTTTGCAACGTAACAACAGAATTCGGATATGTGCAGGCTAACAGAACACTCCGTGGTTAACGGGATTAAGCACTGACATGGAAGTGACCGTCCGTGACATGGCCGCTCTTTCACATCCATGTGATCGCGGCATTCGCACTTCCATATGCAGCAGATGCCACCGTCGAGCCCTCAGGGATGAGTTCATGGCGAGTCACTGGAATGGCTGAGCTTAATCGTTCCCCGCCATCATACCTAACGCTATCAAAGCGAGCTTTTGACTACGGTTTAACTTTTTAACCGCGATTTCACGCTTTAGGGCATCGCTGCGGGTACCGACTGGTTCTCGATACATCAGGGTTAATGGCCCTTTGCCGCGCAGGTATTTTGCCGCCTTGGGGCTGCTTGATTGATGTTCGTTAAATCGCCGTGCGACATCTGTGGTGATGCCTGTGTATAAGTGGCCATTGGCGCAGCGGATAAGGTATAGATACCACATCGAGGCTTGTTCTATCTCTGACCTCGCACCTTGCTCCGAAGTAACAGCTTGCGCTTGGCTAGCCCCTTTTTGGGGGTTAGCCGAGGGAGTTGAACTTGCTGTTTCAAATACTAAATCGGTCACCCGTTGGCGCCTACTTAGTTATGCCTAGCTGGCTTAAGAAGAAGGCATATTCCTGCGCCGTGTCTTGATACTGGCGGTAACGGCCGCTCTTACCACCGTGGCCGGCATCCATATCGACGTCGAATAACAATACCTTATCGTCCAGCTTGTACCACTTATTCTGCACTTCGCGCAGTTTCGCTACCCATTTAGCGGGTTCGAAATACTGCACCTGTGAATCATGCAGACCCGTGGTCACTAACAGATGGGGGTACTCATGGTCGGCGACATTGTCATAGGGCGAGTAGCTGAGCATATAGTCGAAATAGGTCTTCTCATTAGGATTGCCCCACTCGTCGTACTCATTGGTGGTCAGTGGAATCGACTCATCGAGCATAGTCGTTACTACATCCACAAAGGGTACATGGGCCGCGATGGCAAAATACTTCTCCGGTGCCATATTGGCAATCGCGCCCATTAACAGCCCGCCAGCACTGCCGCCCGCGGCGACCACTTTATTCTTATCGCCATAACCTTGCTCGGTTAACGCCGTAGTGACATCGATAAAGTCATTAAAGGTATTCTTTTTATTTAGTAATTTGCCAGCATCATACCAAGGGCGGCCCAACATTTCGCTGCCGCGCACATGGGCGATGGCATACACAAAGCCACGGTCGAGCAAACTGATTACCGACGAAGAAAAGTCAGGCTCTACAGTGTAACCGTATGAACCATAACCATATTGATATAGAGGGTTAGTGCCGTCTTTCTTGAATTTATCCTTACGATACACCAAGGACACTGGCACCTTAGCGCCATCGCGGGCGGTGACAAATAAACGTTCGGCGCGGTACTGGCTGGCATCGAAGCCGCCGAGCACTTGTTCCTGCTTAAGCAGATCGCGTCTATCGGGATTGCTTAAATGGTACTCATAAATCGCCTCGGGCGTAGTCAGGCTCGAGTAGAAAATCCGTAACTTGTCGCTATCTTGCTGGGCGTTAACATCTAAACCTAGCACATAGGCGGGTTCATCGAAACTCAGCTCAAAGGGCTTTTGACCATTGAATGGCATCACTTTTATGCGCGTCAGGCCACTCTCACGGGTTTGAATAATCAGGTAATCCTTAAGCACGAGTTCATCTTCAAGCCGCGCATTGGGATTATGGGCAACCACCTCCTGCCATTTGGACTTATCGGCGGCATCCTTAATCGCCACTTTCATTAAACGGAAGTTGGTCGCCTGCCAGTTGGTCAGAATGTAATAGCTGTCGCCCAGCTTAGAGACGCTGTATTCATGGCCTTCTTCCCGCGCGAGTACGGGTTTAAACAAACTTAAGGGATCGTTGGCATTCAACACCGACACTTCACTGGTGGTGGTGTTCTCGTGGAATAGCACAATTTGAGATTCATCTAAGGTTTTGCCAAGGGCAATATAAAACGAGTCATCCTGCTCCTCATATACCAGCACATCACGGGACTGTGGCGTGCCTAACTCGTGGCGGTACACTTGATAGCCCAGCAGGGTTTGCAGATCCTTGGCGATATAAAACACATGGCGATTATCATTGCCCCAAACGATGCGTCCCTCTGTATTTTCAAGCACATCGGTGATCATGGCGCCGGATTCAATATCTTTAAAGTAGATGTGATACACGCGGCGGCTTAACAGATCTTCACCGAAGGCCAACATGGTTTCATCCGGGCTGACGCTGACACCACCTAAACCATAAAACTCATGGCCCTTGGCGCGTTCATTCACGTCAAGCATCAGTTGCTCAATCCCGTCGCTGCCCTTACGGGCGATCAGCGGATATTCGCTGCCCTCTTGGTAGCGGCGGTAATAGCTGTGCTGGTGCCATTGGTAAGGCACGCTCGACTCATCGGCGACCAAACGCTCGGTCAACTCTTTAAACAGTCCATCCTGTAATGACTTAAGCGGCTTAAAGTAAGCTTGGGTGTAACGGTTTTCGGCATTCAGATGCGCCAATACCTTAGGATCTTGACGTTTATCGTCACGCATCCAGTAGTAATCGTCGGTGCGCGTGACCCCGTGCAAGGTCATCACATGGGGAATTTTTTCCGCAACGGGCGCAGAGACTTGCCCTTTTTGAGTGGAGCAACCGGGTAATAGCATAGCGAGACCTAAAGTAAGCAGCAGAGTGCGCATTTATACGTCCTTGTGACGTTCAAACACCATCGTAAGATACGACGGCAAGCCAATAAATTGATGTGCCGGATATGATATACCCAAGCTAGCGCTTGTTGCGAGTTTCCTAAAGATTGCGCTTGCTTAAGGATCTCAAGGCGTTGTGCGCTTGCGCAAACATTGCCCAATTTATGGCGCGATTTTATTGCCATTCCAACTAAATAGGCGCAACATAACCGCGTTTTTAGGCTAGAGCCTAACAACAATTCTCAGGGCGGGGTGAAACTCCCCACCGGCGGTAAATAGTGTCGTGAGCGTTTTCACTCCCACTAAAGCCCGCGAGCGCCCGAACGCAATTTCGGGGTCAGCAGATCTGGTGACTTAGGTTTTCTCGCCATGGTTAACGCCTAACGAGGTAGCCCTAATATTCCAGAGCCGACGGTAATGGACTGTTTGCAGATAGCGACAGTACTGAGTCCGGATGGAAGAGAATGTAAGACAACACTAGGATAGTTGGCATTAAGCTTTGTCTGAGTATCCCGGCTGTTAGCCTCATATTTTGCAATTACCCGACCTAAGCCATTGCGCTTAAATGGGTCTATTGCTACAGCTAATCCCCTTTGGGGTAATAGCTGTATTTCTGCACGCCCTGATTCTGGAAATTCCCATGTCGTATTTTTAAGGATATTAACCATGAATCAGTCTTTACTTGCTCCTTTTGGTACAGCTATCGAACGCGTTGAAGCGGGTCTTGCTGCCCTGCGCCAAGGCCAAGGTGTGTTGGTCGTCGATGATGAAGATAGAGAAAACGAAGGCGACTTAATTTTTGCCGCCGAGTCACTGACCAATGCTCAAATGGCCATGCTGATTCGCGAATGCAGCGGTATCGTATGTTTGTGTTTACCGGATGAAAAGGTCAAAGCCCTCGAGCTGCCACCTATGGTGGAAAACAACTCAAGCCAATATGGCACCGCGTTTACTGTGAGTATCGAAGCTAAAGTGGGCGTCACCACAGGCGTTTCGGCCGCTGACCGTGTCACTACCATTAAAACCGCTATCGCCGACAATGCTAAGCCAAGTGATTTGGCTCGCCCAGGCCATGTATATCCACTGCGCGCCCAACCCGGTGGCGTGTTAACTCGCCGTGGCCATACCGAAGGCACTATCGATTTAATGCAATTGGCCGGACTTAAGCCTGCGGGCGTGTTATGCGAAGTCACCAATCCCGATGGCACTATGGCGCGCCTGCCAGAAATCATCGCCTTTGGTGCGGAGCACAATATGCCAGTGCTAACGATTGAAGATATCGTGGTTTACCGTAAGTCATTATTAGCCAATGTAGGCTAAGCCTCCAAGCCCATAAGAGGCAATGCTATACAGCCGTTATCCCCAAAGACGCTTGCCACCGCCAGCGTCTTTTTTTATTGCTTTTGCCACTCAAGGCGACTCCTAGCCCATAAGAAAACACACAATGCTCAAATGCCGCTCAATATCACAGACAAATGGTTATTTTGTTTGATAGGAGGGAAATACATAAACAAAAATAACACCTTAGATATATATATAACAAATTGCTTAATTTCGTGACCTAGATTAGATATCCATAAACTAGGGGTCGCGGCACTTCTCTGTCTATGTTAAATATCCATAACCAATGCCAGGTCTTTCACTGCTCAATACCGCATCAAGGCGAACGCCTTGATTTTTTTATGTCTCCCACCTGGCAAATGGAGTAGGAGTAAGTTTGCATGCCATCCACGCTACATCACCTCAGTTTGAAGCAGAAACTCATTCTGTTTTCGCTATTACCCTTGCTGATGATGAGCTTGTTTGTGCTAACACGTATGTATGTTCTTGCGAGGGAATACCACGCCGCGACTCACAATCATCTGGCCATACAAACAACGGTACAGATTACTGAACTCCTCTATCAGCTACATAACGAATACGGCCTAAGTGTTCAGCCGAATCAAACGGCAAGGTCCCAGGATCAAACAGGGTTACTACAGCAGCAACAGCACACGACTAAGACATTGGATGAGTTGCTCAATGGGCCATCTCTCATCGGCTTAATTGCCGCCTTAGATAGTGACCGACTGGGAGCGGCGCAATTGCAGGAGCGGCTCGACGCGCTACGGCTTTCGAGCCACAAACTCATATCGGCCCGTCAGGATGTGTTAAAACAATCTCCTCATGTCTTCAGCAACTTATATAATCAGCTTAATGCCCAGCTATTGCAGCTGATCCAACTGCTACAACTGCAAACCAACGACATTAGCCAGTCCCGCGCCTATGCCGATTTACTAAATCTACTGATGGTACAGGAGCTTGCGGTCAAAGAACGCAGTGCCATTAATCGTATGCTGTTATCAAACTCATTAAGCATCAATGATTATCGGAGCATAAGTACGATAATGTACGAATATGGCCAAGCCATTTTGCATGCTAGTAATGCCTCCATTTCAGATAGGCAATCCCTGACCCGCCAAGTACAAGCTTCGCCAGAAAGCCTACGAATACTCAATATCAGCCAACAGATTGAACAACAGATCCGTGTCAGCACTTTAGTACAAAACATCAATGCCCATCTAGGCTATGGCGGTTTAATCGATAGCTATCAGGACTATTTGCTCAGGGGCGACGCTAACTCACTGGATAAATTCAATCGGGCACTGGCGGTTATTCAACTTAATCTCGACGAACTAAATCATGAGATCCGCAATCTGCCAAGCTTAATCCCCACTGTCAATGTTATCGAAGACAGCATTGGCCAATACCAATTTGGCATGTCTAAGCTACAACAACTGCAACATCAAAGACTTCCCCTCGAAGAGATCACCACCCTCGCCCATGTGAACGACACAGATCTGAGTGGGGCAATAGAAAAACTCTTAATGCCACCCCATCCAGTAAGCAGTAAAGATTGGTGGTCACTGACAACGGATCGCATCAATGAACTGCATGCCATCGGTGATGAGATCACTGAGTCCATGGCGCAGCAGAGCGAAACCCAGCAGAACCAAGCCCTGACGCTTCTCGGCTTATACCTATTTTCCGCCTTTTTTACCGCCACTATCACACTCTGGCTTGGGCGTAAGATTATTCGCAGCTTTATCGACAAAATCACTAAAATTGCCAATAACATGCAGCAGATGGCGGCCGATCCTCAGCTCAATATCAATATGAATGTTTCAGGTTCAGATGAACTCGGCCGTATGGCCCGCGCCATGAACCTGATGATTAGCGAGCGCCAAAAGGCAAACCATGCGCTAAATCGCGCCGCCGCCGTATTCAATTATTCCGCCGAAGGCATCATGGTGACGGATGCGGATAACCATATTGAACTGGTCAATCCCGCATTTAGCCAAATCACAGGCTACACCTTAGATGAAGTGAAGGGACGCAGCCCCTCACTTTTAAGCTCTAAACGCCATTCCCAGCATTTCTACACCGCCATGTGGGAGGCGCTGCAACAGGAAGGTAAGTGGGAGGGAGAAATCTGGAATAAGCGCAAGGATGGCCAAGTGTACCCCGAGTATCTGGCGATCACTGTGGTACGAAACGAGCAGGGGAAGATAATCCAACATATTGGTTTATTTATGGATATCAGTAAACGTAAACAATATGAACAGGATCTTTGGTATCAGGCTAACTTCGATAGTCTCACCGGCCTGCCGAATCGCAAACTATTTAATGAACGTCTGCAGCATGAAATCCATGTAGCGCAACACGACTCACGTAAGCTGGCTATTCTACTGATCGACTTAGATCAATTTAAGTACATTAATGATGTACAGGGCCATGCCACTGGCGATCTGTTACTGCAAGATGTGGCAAAACGCTTAGAAGGGATCGCGGGTAAAACCGATTTTATCGCCCGCATCGGTGGGGATGAATTTGTGCTCATATTGCCACGCCTAACGAACGAACTCGCCATCGAACATATGGCAACCCGCATCATTGAAACCCTATCCGCGCCTTTTATACTGAACGAACGGGAGATCCAGATCTCCGCCAGCTTCGGTATTGGCGTGTATCCCGAAGATGGCCTCGACGTGAGTTCCCTCACCCGCAATACCGAAATGGCCATGTATCAAGCCAAAGATGCCGGACGAAACACCTTCAAGTACTTTACCGCAGGCATGAATCAAACCATGTATGCTCGCATGGAGCTGGAACAACGCCTACGACGCGCCGTAGCACAAAATGAATTTGCCCTGCATTATCAACCCATAGTCGATATGAAAACCGGCCGAGTGTGCAGTGTTGAGGCGCTTATCCGTTGGCAAGATCCTGATTTTGGCTTAATACCGCCGGATCAGTTTATTGCTATCGCCGAAGAGACTGGGCTTATCGAGCCTATGGGCGAATGGGTGCTCAACCAAGCCATGCACGACCTAAGGCAGTGGCAGAAAAGCGGCTTAAATATCAATGTCGCCATTAATGTTTCCAGCCGTCAATGTATCAACACCCGCGGCATGGGCTTCGACCAAGTGCTACAGGAATGCTTTAACCGCCACCATGTGAACCCATGCAATGTGCATATTGAGATCACCGAAAGCATGTTGATGGGCGATGCGAGCCACTGCTTAAGCACCCTAGAGTCCATTCGCCATTTAGGCTCGCAAATCTATATTGATGATTTTGGGACAGGTTATTCCTCATTGAGTTATTTGAAGAAATTCCCTATTTCAGTGATCAAAATCGACCGCAGTTTTGTGGAAAACGCCCTCGATAACAGCTCTAACGCCAATCTAGTTAAAGCCATTGTGATGATGGGCCAAAGCCTTGAAATGGAACTGGTGGCCGAGGGGATAGAAACCGAAGCCCAATGGAAATTCCTCCGCGACTTAGGCTGCCACTACGCCCAGGGCTATTTGATCTCAAAACCTCTGCCATTCGATGAGATAACGCCGCTGCTCAAGGTAAAACTTCCCTTGCTTTTACGTACGAATCAACATGGTGAATGCATAACTATTTGATTAATAAATAAAACTTAGACTTTACTCGACCAATTCTAAGCTGTTAGGTTGCTTGCCCTTGAAGAATAGTCACGAGATAAGCCCCATACAACACCAGCAACAAAACACCTCGCCTGCGTTCAATAACACCTGTACGTGTAGGGTAAGTGAACACCACGGCCATGAAACCGAACATCAATGTCATCGCGACTTCACGCCATGCAACCGTTATGGGATGGATGATGGCCGCAATTGCGATAACCAAAATGCCATTGAGAATATTGCTGCCAAGAATTGTTCCCAAGCCAATCTCGTCATGCCCGCGCAACTTGGCAATGACAGTTGTCGCGAGTTCAGGTACGGACGTACCCACCGCCACAATAGTGGCCCCGATAATAAATTCATCGAGACTAAAGGCGATAGCAATGCCCCTTGCGCCAGCCACAATGAGGTTACCGGCAGTAATAAGAAAGGCAAGGCCAACTACGCATGAAAGAACAACCCGCCATCCCCCATGTTCCCCAAGAACTTCTCCCACAGCGCTTCGTTGTTTTCGTGCTTCGATAATGGTCATTACCAACCAAGCGAGGAACATACTTAACAGCAAAAAACCATCGATTCTGGAAAGCTCACCATCAAGAAATAGAACCGCCGTAATGATGGGGATCAACAATGCCACAGGAAAATCCCGCTTTACACTGTCACGGGGACTTTGGATACCAGAAATGACCAGCGCAAGGGCAAGAATCAGTGCCACATTGACTACGTTACTTCCGAGGGCATCTCCAAGAGCGATTTGGGGTGTCCCTGCCAGAGCGGCATTGATTGAGACCGACAACTCAGGGCTTGATGTGGCGAATGCGGCAACAGTGACACCGATAATACCAGGAGAAATGCGCGCCCAATGGGCGAGACCAACCGTACCGCGCACAAAAAGCTCCCCACCGATGGCGGCGCACACAAGGCCCAAAATCAAAACCGCGTAATCGCTCATTGCAACCCTAGTGGTGTTAGCAGCTCTTCAAGTTTTGCACAGACTTCTGTTTATTGGTTCAAAATAGCAAACAGCTCGCCATAAAAAAGCAGCCTAGGCTGCTTTTTTATCGGATTGGTAAAAGCTAAGCCTGTGGCTGGCTCTGGGGGTTCATAATGCTCTCACCGCCCTTAGAAGCCAATTTAACCAGATCTTTATCAATAAAGAACAAGGCTTTACCGTCTTCACCTACTAAACGGATCTTATCGACAATCGACTTAAACAGCTTTTCTTCTTCATGCTGCTCGGCCACATACCATTGCAGGAAGTTGAAGGTGGAATAATCTTGATTAGAAAATGCGGTATGGGCTAGGGCATTAATTTGGCGAGTGATTAACTGCTCGTGCTCATAGGTCAACTCGAACAAGGCGAGCAAGGATGAAAACTGTGACTGCGGCGCCTCAATCGCGCCTAATAATGGCAGACCACCGGTTTCGCTCACATAGGTGAACAAACGACGCATATGGCCCATTTCTTCATCCGCATGTTCGCGCATAAATTTTGCTGCGCCTTCAAAGCCTTGATCTTCACACCATGCGCTCATTTGCAGGTATAAATTAGAGGAGAAGAACTCCATATTAATTTGTTCATTCAACTTTTCGATCATGGTTGCTGACAGCATAGTAAATCCTCTTTGGCATTCGAACTGAAATCTTGGTCCATTGTCATTAAGGGGGGCAGGAAAAGCAATAAAATTTACCTTTGAACATTTAGCTAACTTAATGATTATTTGATAAAAATGATTTTCATTTGTTCATCGACTCGCGTTTAAGTTTGAGATTTTATGTTAAGGCTATTCAACATAAAGCGCCCACTTTCTTACACTGTGGCAGTAAAAAACGGATTGCCAATCACAGAAACTCGCATGCAGATCATGGCCATCCCCGATCACCGTGGCATAATAAGCCCAATGTTGCCATACAACTCACAGCATATAAGGAAGACCCGATGTCCGTGAAAGCCGATCCTTGTTCGCAACCTAGCTTAATGCATCCCGACCAAGCCATTCCTCTTTTGCTTGAACAGGTTAGCCCAGTGTCAGACACCGAAGTCGTTACACTTCCCCACGCGCTTGGCCGCGTTTTAGCAGAAAATTTGGCCTCTTGTATCGATCTGCCGCCCTTCGATAACTCATCGATGGACGGCTATGCCTTCCGTTTCGCCGACTTACAGCAACAGACAGAGCAAACGGCTCTACGCCTTATCGGCAGCTCCTTCGCGGGGCATGGGTTCCAAGGTGAAGCCCAAGCGAATAGCTGCATACGGATCATGACGGGGGCCCCGGTTCCTGCAGGTTATGACACAGTGCAAATGCAGGAAGAGACCCAAGTCCAGGGTGAATCTATTCTTATCAATCACCCCAAGGGCAAAGGTGCAAACGTGCGTTGCCGTGGTGAAGAACTCACCCAAGGCACCCAAGTCCTCAATGCAGGGATCCAAATCGGTGCCGCCGAACTGGGTGTATTAGCCACCATAGGCGTCAGCCAAGTCAGGGTTTACCGCCAACTTAAAGTGGCGTTTTTCTCTACTGGGGATGAACTACGCCCGGTTGGTAGCGAATTAGCACCGGGGCAGATTTATGATTCAAACCGTTATTCCATCCAAGGCTTACTCAGCCGCGCCAATGTGGAATGGCTGGATTTAGGGGTGATTGCCGACGATCCCGAGGCGATTCGCCACGCATTTCGCCATGCCGCCAGCCAGTCGGATTTAGTGCTAACCTCCGGCGGGGTCTCGGTCGGTGAGGCAGATTTCACCAAGCAAATTCTCGATGAAGAAGGGCAAATCACCTTCTGGAAGCTCGCGATTAAACCGGGTAAACCCTTCGCCATGGGGCGGATTGGTCAGGCGATATTCTGTGGCTTACCGGGCAATCCCGTCTCTTCCATGGTGACTTTTTATAAACTCGTTTGGCCAATATTGAACAAGATGCAAGGTTTAACACCAGTAGAGCCTTTGATGTTAGATGCCACTCTCACCACGCCTGTGCGTAAACAACCGGGCCGCGTCGAATATCAACGGGGGATTTTAAGCCGTAATCCCCAGGGTGAACTCGAAGTGGCCATCACAGGCAGCCAAGGTTCGGGCATGTTAACCTCTATGAGTCTGGCAAACTGTTTTGTGCTATTGGAACAGTACCAGGGCGACGCGCCGGCGGGCACTAAAGTCACGGTTGAACCCTTTAACAGCGTACTCTGCTAAGGCCTCTTCATGAACGAACAAGTAGACATCCTTAGCGACAGCGAACTCACCCGCTACAGCCGCCAGATATCCATCAAATCCATGGATATCGACGGCCAAGAACGCTTAAAACTCGCCAAGGTCCTGATGATCGGTGCTGGTGGCCTAGGCTGCGCCGCGGGACAATACCTAACCGTTGCGGGCGTTGGCGAACTGACCCTAGTGGATTTCGATACGGTCGAACTCTCCAATCTACAGCGCCAAGTACTGCATCAGGATGCTAATATTGGCCAAGCTAAGGTCGAATCGGCAAAACAGAGCCTAAACCAACTTAATCCCCATGTAAAAATCAATATAATCAATGCAGTATTGGATGATCATGAAATTGAAGCCTTAGTTGCCAGCCACAGCATAGTCGTCGATTGTACCGATAATATCAGCGTGCGTGAGCAACTCAATCTCAGCTGTTTTAGGCATAGAGTACCCCTCATTTCCGCCGCCGCCATCCGTATGGAGGGCATGGTCACAGTATTTGACTATCAAGAGCAAACCCCTTGTTATCATTGCTTTAGTTCGTTATTTGGTGAACAACAGCTCAGTTGTGTCGAATCGGGTATTCTCGCCCCCGTCGTGGGCATGGTCGGTTGTTTGCAAGCAGTAGAAACCATCAAAGTCATCACGGGTATGGGTAAACCCCTCGCCGGGCGTATTTTGATGATCGATGCGATGACGATGGAATTTCGCGAGATGAAATTACCTAAGCAGCCCAATTGCTCGGTTTGTGGTCAGTAAGAGCATGAATAAGCACATCAATCCATAGGAAATAGCATGAAATTAGCTTCCCCCATTCTACTCAGTCTATTCATTTGCAGCAGCTTATTAGCAGGCTGTGGGGATAAAACCGAACAGACAGCAAACACTCAAACCGAGGCAAAAGTGCAACTTGCTAATCCAGCATCCGAATATTGTGTGTCCCTTGGCGGCACCTTGGAAATACAGAAAAATGTAGAAGGTGAGCAAGGCATGTGTACCCTGCCCAATGGTGAAAAAATCGAAGAATGGGTACTATTTCGCCGCGATCATCCCCAAGATAAAGCGCGGTAATCACTTTAATTATTGAGCAAACAGGCGCACTATGCGCCTGTTTTATTTAGACGATTTCAATCTCCCACTGCGCCACTGCAAACGTTTCGCCGCTGAATGGAAACTCCACGCCAGCACGCGGGTAATTTTATTGCCCTGCTGCATCTCAATCGTCTTCACTGTATCGACTCCAAGCTTTGCCAACGCCTGATAACAAGGTTTCAGGTTTTCCTTTTTCGACACTAGGCTAGTGAACCACAGGCATTGATCTGCAAACATCTGACTTTCACGGATCATGGTTGCCAAAAATTGTTGCTCGCCACCTTGGCACCAAAGTTCCGCCGCCTGACCACCGAAATTCAGCTTAGCACTTGCAAGCGGAGCCTTTCCCCCTCGGTTCGCAGCAAGATTGCGCACCTTACGCAAAGAGCCTTCGCTGGCCTCGGCAAGCGATGCATGAAAAGGAGGATTGCACAGGGTCAGCTCGAAGCGATCATCGGCCTCGATGATCCCCTTAAACACCGCCTGTTCATCTAGTTGTAATCGTAAACTTATCCGCCCCTGCAGCACTGGGTTTTGCTCGATAATGCGCCGCACATTGGCGAGTGAATGGGCATTGATATCCGAGGCGACAAACTGCCAACCGTACACTTGACTGCCCAATATGGGATAGATGCCATTCGCGCCAGTACCTATATCTAACACCCTAGCGTTACCCAGAGCCCATGACTTATCGCCTTCGGCTAAAAGATCTGCCAAGTAATGCAAATAATCGACGCGACCGGGAATAGGCGGACAAAGCGCACCCTTAGGAATATCCCAATATTCAACACCATAGTGATGCTTAAGCAGGGCAGCATTGAGGGTTTTCACCGCCAGTGGATCGGCAAAATCTATGGATAAAGCACCGTAGGGCGTCGGGCGAACAAAGGCTTTAAGCTTAGGTAATGCCGTGACTAACGCAGAAAAATCATAACCCTTAAGGTGAACATTGCGTGGATGCAGGGCCTTTTTTAACGGATTGCGCCCCCTGTCCGCAGTGGTTATCACCTTTTGCTTCTCCACGGGGTGGCTCTCTGGCGCCACTCGCTCAACATTTGGCCGCCTGTGTACTTTACCCCGAGATGCGGTACTGGGTTTGAGAGTGGATTTAACGGCAGGTTTTGACATAGCGGCTCTAGTGTATAGGGGTTCTGCTAGCGCAGCGGGCCAACATGCGTCGGCCTCCGGTAAAATAGTTGCGCGAGTTAATCGTACAGATAAGAGGTAAAGAGTAGATTCACGATCAAAGGTTTACCCGCTTCTTTGGTAATTAAACTATTGACCATATCGAAACACTCGCGTCGAATTTCTTCACGGCCGGTGAGCGATTTAATCTTTTCTTCCGATTGGTTGCCCAATACCTCAATGATCGCGGCGCGCAGCAACGGGTCGTGGCGCTCAACAATGATGAGATCATCGGGATCCTTCACCATTAATTCGACGCTGATCTTCACAAAGCCAAGCTTTTTGCGGTTCGAAATATAGTTAGTCACTATCTCGGGCTCGAAGCCGTAATAGGCATATTCACTCTGTGTTGCGGGCGGCGCTTCTTTTTCGTCGGCCGCATAAGCATTAAAGGCAAAATTGAGCAAAATCAGGCAGGCTGATAATATTTTTTTCATAGCGGCTTGCGGCTCCCTAAAAACAATAATGGTCGATGGAAGAAACTTCCCAATCTATCTGCTAGACTGCCGACGTTTGCTTATATTGTAACGAGTATTTAATGAATGTGACCAGCTTAAGCTTCCCCTATGGTGAATCTATTCAGTGGTTTTGTGCCGATAGTGCCGATAAACTTCCCCAATCCCCCCTGAAAGATTGGTTGCTCGCGCCGGGCAGCTTGACACAAAAACTAAAAACCTGCTGCAACCAGTTTGAGGTTAAAGTGTTAGGAGAAGGCCAGCTCGCCCCACTCGAAGGCGAATATCCCCAGCAGGGTTTAGTTTGGATCCGTGAAGTTTTACTCTGCCTCGACACTATTCCTTGGGTATTTGCCAGAACCTTGATCCCACAAACCTTACTATCTGAACGACAAGCAGATTTTCTTGGTCTTGGCACTCGCCCACTGGGAGAACTGCTGTTCAGCCAAGATAACTTTATTCCCGGCAGAATTGAAGTCGCCCGCTTCGAAACCTGTAGCCGCCTAGCTCAACTGGCCGCGAGTTTAGATCAAAGTGTCGAGGATGAACTTTGGGGGCGGCGGCGTTATTTTCACCACGGCCACGACGAGATGATCGTCAGTGAGATTTTTCTGCCCGCGGCAGTGCAAGCTATCGAAGCCCTCAACAAACGCTAACAAACAAAAATGCCTCTATTTAGAGGCATTTTATATTTATCGGCTCAACTTAATTGCATTAATGCTGGCGACGCCAAGCGAATAAGCCAAGGAATGCGAGACTTAACCATCCTAAACTTCCCCCGCCTGAACTTTCCTTCGCTGGCGGAGTTACGGGGGCGGTCACAGTGATAGTCTTACTGCTGCTAGCCTGACTATTCTGTTCATCGGTGACCTTCAATGTCACCGTATAGGTTCCCGCTTTCGCATAGGTGTGGCTTGGTGCGACGGCTGAGCTAGTTAAACCATCACCAAAATCCCATGCATAGGTTAAGTTGCCTGAACCACCCGCGGATGTATTAGTGAAACTCACAGTCAACTGATTAGCAGTGTGAGAAAAGTTAACCGTAAGAGGCAGAGTGATCACTAGGGCTTGAGTGGCTGTGGCTTGGTTACCCTTAGTATCTGTGACCGTCAGCGTGATAGTGTAATTGCCTCCATTGGTATAAGTGTAAGTCGTTGAGGCAAGCGTGCTTGAAGCCCCCGCAACGCCGAAGTCCCACGCGTAACTGTAAGCACCTTCCCCCCCTTGGGCAACCGCTGAGACAGCCACAGTTTGACCCGTTTGCACTAAGGTAATCGCGGCTGTTAATGGGGTTAACTCAGGATCGGTATTGGCATTTGCTAAGCGGATCACCGCGGTGCTGTTGTTACTCGCCTGGGATAAGACTTCCATAGTCACCCCCAATTTTTGTAACACCATCCCCGACTGAGGTTGCAGCGGCGCACTGTAATCTAAGCTGTCATCGAATAAGGTGACGGCTGCCAGGTGATTATCCCCAGCATAGGCGGTTTGTTTTACCGTGCTAAAGGCGGCATCGCGGATCTGCTCATCGGTTGAGCGAGTGCCTATCATATTTTGGTCGGCATCAACCACTCCAATCAAGCTATGGCCTGCATGGTCAACAACATTATTGTCGCTGTAACCGTAGTCTTCTAACCACAGTAATACCCCGGGATCATAACCCTCATCTTTCAGTCCCGCATCAATGCCATTATGGCTGCGTAACTGAATGAGGTAGCGGGATGCGGCGCCGGGGCGAGTGTTGGTAATGCGACTATAGCCTGTCAGAGTGGCTTTACCCGCAACTTCGGCATTATCGTCATACAGCTCAGTTGCACCTTGCTTGATGCTGATATTATCGATAGTGATACCCGACTCGGTTGCCGCTTCATCTGTGATGTAGTTGAATTCGACTGTGACGGCCTTGCCCGCATAACTCGATAAGTCATATTCCAAAGCGACCCAAGCATCACTGCCCACCGCAGTCGAAATAGTCGATGATTTATCGGTAATAATATGCCGGGCGCTGTTAATCGTGTTGCTGGACTTAGTGTAGTTGCCCGCAATCGCCGTACCATTCACTTTGACCTGCATATAGTCGTAGTCGGTTTCAATTTCCCAACTCGCCTGCATTGAAAGCGTCAGTTTATCGGTAGTGGCTGGCAGAGTAGTCGTAAAGCTCATGCTATTAGTCAGCATATCCCCTTGGCCAGAATAGTACTGATAACTGCCCTGAAAGGGCGCCTTAAAGGGAATGGGCGCGGCGGGCAATGGAATCGCAATTTGGTTAATAACCTCTTGATTAACCGCTTCATTTAGGGTGATTTCCATTCCGGCGTTAGGGATGCTCTCTAGGGCAATTTCACGCTCATTGAGCCATTTGCCTTTATATTTTTCCTGCAGGTAAGAACGGGCATAGGGACTAAATCCACTGGGCTGTGCACCGGGTATAGTCCCTGCCCAACTGCCACCGGACATTAATGACCAGAGCCCCACTGGCGAGCCGTCTTTACCCTCAGTATCAGAAGTGTCGTACTCATCGGGTAGGCCTAGATCATGGCCAAACTCATGGGTACAAACCCCCGCTGCCGCATCAATAGGTTGAATGGTATAACCAAAGAGTTTTTTGGTTGAACCCGGAATACTGTAACCCTGAGTACTCTGGTCAACGTAATAACGATGGGACCAGATGGCGTTATCCCCTAATTTCCCGCCCCCGGCCTCTTCACCTATGCTGGAGTGGAAGATCATCACATGGTCGATAATACCGTCGGGCTCGTTCTTATTGCCGTTATTGTTTAAATCATACGGATCTTCAACATCATAGCTTGCTAACTCAGTCTCCGACATATTAGCAACGGCTTGGGATACCGCCTCCTTTACCAGTTCAGTCACTTGCGTATCACTGCCAGTGTCTGGATCATTGGCACCATAGTATTCGGCATTTTGACTGGCGCTATACCAACCCTTTACATCCCCAGTGAAAAAGAAACTCTTACCCGAAACCGCTTGATAATACTGATATCCCGAAGTCAGTGTCTGGCCCTGTGGGCCTTCAAATCCCGTCGTTGAAAAGAGTAAACCTTTATAGTGTGCAGTGGGATAGCTGGAGTAATACATGTCGGTATCACTGGCCGTTAACCCATTGTTATTAAATTTTAAGTCCGGAAAATCAATCAGCACTGTTAAGACTTTAACGGTTTTGGTCACATCGGCATCGGCCAACGCACGCTGTGCTGGAGAACGCAGCATCAGGGATGATTGGGTTGTTTGCTGGCGGGCATGTTCGGCTTCAACCTCAATGCGAGGTAACTTAGGTTGTGCGACCATGGCTCGCTGAATATAAGCCTGAACTGCGGCCTGCTTGATGCTCTCACTCGCATCGGCTGACACTTCGCCCCGCTTAATCAGCCAATATAAAATACGATCTTTATTGATAACGCCCGCATCCGCTGGCGTTTGCTGGGGTGCAGCCATACTCGCGCCGCTGATCAATGCCAGCATCAATCCAAATGCCGTCATAGCTTTTATTGTTTGCATCTTCAGTTTTCCTTCCATAACGACTTATGCGCCTCGGCCAAGCAACTCATTAAGGCTAGTGCCCATTGGTAATAAGACAAGTGCGCCTTTATATACGGCAAGATTGAGTTAACTCTTCCAGCCTAGGCAGGAAGAGCAGCCAACATTATCAGCACCACATATGAGTAACAACTTGAACTATTATTTTACAGAGTTGATTTTATATTTTGTCAGCATCCATTCAGCTAACCGTCCATAACCACAGTTCAGGTGTTCAGCCATAAAAAAAACGCATTAACGCTAAGTTAATACGGTTTTTAACTAAATAACTGCTCCTAATTATGCTGCATCGTAGGGTACCGCACACAGGCACGCCATTCACTCTTCCCTGAGGACTCCACCGCGCCATCCATGGCGCAGAGGGTCTGCTTACCGATACCCTACTCGCTCTATAAAGTGATCTACAATTCGAAACGGCTATTTAGGGGCATGTTATCCCGCGGTTTTCATATAATTTGAAACACCATCGAGGAACATTTGCACCGATATCATCACCAGTACCATACCCATAAGACGTTCAACGGCGGTTAACCCCTTTTCACCCAACATACGGGTAAAGAGCTTATAGAACATCAGGATCACCGCACTCGCTCCCCAGGCCGAAACCAAAGCTATGGTCCAGTCTCCCATGCGCGAGCTGTCGGTATGTGCCAGTAGGATCAAGGCAGCTAGGATCGATGGCCCCGCCATTAATGGGATCGCCATAGGGACGATAAACGGTTCTTCACCTGCGGCAAGACCGACTACGCCACCGGGTTGGGGGAAAATCATCCGAATCGCAATCAGGAATAAAATGATGCCGCCCGCAATACTCACGGATTCGGAACGCAGATTTAAGAAACTTAAGATAGCCTCCCCCGCGTAAAGAAAGGCAAGCATGATCACTAATGCAAAGAGTAACTCACGGATCAGTACCCTACGGCGCTTCTTGGGATCGATATGCCGTAAAATCGACGCGAAAATAGGTAAATTCCCGAGGGGATCCATAATCAGAAACAACATAACCGCTGCAGAAAATATATCCATTTAACTTTATCAACGCCTAAGCCAATATGAGCCGATATTGTATAACTTTTTCGCGTTACAGATGTGAAAAATTATCTATAAAATTCCTAATGATGGCCTCAAGCAACAACGCCATTGTCAATTTCATCCCGCTGAACGCTTAGGGCGCAGCAAGATTAAACCTTTGACCGCAAACTTCATTTCTTCGAGCGAAATAACAGGGAAACGGTTGCTTTGGTAAATTGCCAGTAAGTCGCTGCTCATTTTAATTTCAACTGGTATACTATGGCGTTTTTTCAGCAAAATTCGTGGAATCCATGCTCTATCTTCTTGCTAGTTGTATCGCACTCTTAATCGGGCCACTGTTTTATCGCTACTTTTCATCGGGCAGCGGGCTACAGAAGGGGCTCGATGGCTTTATATTCGTCTCCTTAGGCGGATTAGTGCTGATCCATATTTTGCCGGAACTACTGGAACATGGCGGCCTGCTGGCAATCGTCTTTGTCGTACTCGGTTTATGGGGGCCGACGGCCAGCGAACGCTTATTCCATCGCTATTCTGAAATCACCCACAATCTCACCCTATCCCTTGGGATTGGTGGGCTATTACTGCATACCATCACCGATGGTGGGGCTATGGTATTAGCCCAGCAGGACGGAAACTCTAGCCTACTCGCCCTTGGGGTGATTTTGCATCGTCTTCCCGTGGGCCTAGCCATTTGGTGGCTGCTCAAACCTCAGGTCGGCACCCGTTGGGCAAGTTTAGTGCTCACGGCCATGATGCTACTCACCGGCGTGGGTTACTTTGCGGGTGAACAATTATTATCGCAACTCAGCCTAGATAATACCGTCTATTTGCAGGCCTTTGTCACTGGTTCGATTCTACATGTCGTGTTGCATCAACCCCATGGCCAACACGATGCCGATAAGCAGGGTCAGTACGAATATCAGGCTGGCATCGGCAGCTTATTAGGAATTGGGTTGTTAATGGCACTGCTGTTGATGGACTCTGGTGGCCACGAGCATGCCCATCACGACCACAGCACAGAGCAATTAATGAGCTGGCTAATGACCATAGCCCCCGTACTCTTGCTCAGTTATGCCGTCGCCACACTGCGTTTTAAATTTGGATTAACCCCACAGGACAGCAGCCTATTCCGACGCTGGTTCCAACGCTTAGCGGGCCCAGAGGCGCTGGTGATTACTGTGCTATTGCTTGGTCCTTGGTTGGCACTATGTCAGCTACTGGTGGTTTTTATCCTGAGTGCTTATTTGAGCCACAATCGGGTTGAAATCACGGATCCGCACACTAAGTTACCCAGCCATGCCCTGCGTTTTGGTTTTGCCCATTTAGTTGACCGCAGTGCACCCTGGATTTTACTCAGCCTAGTGTTGGTTAATCTGATCGGTCACCCATCTGTGCCCTTAAGCAATCCAATGTTGCAGGTCATAGTGTTATTGTTAGTCTTTTTACCTATGCGCTTCTGTAACTTAGGTGCCGCCGTACTCGCCCTCGCCCTCGCTTACAGCGGTTGGAGTCCAGTGGCCATCATGCTGCCTTTGATTGCCGCACCTGTGCTCAATATCGCCCAGCTCAAATTGATGACATGGGCACAGAGAGGTATTCTGCTGACGATCATTAGCGTCGCTTTAGTCGCGGCGCTGCGTTTGCCTATGTGGTTCTCATTGATCACATTGCCGGAAACTCTCAATCTAGTCGCATTACTCATGCTCTCAGGACTCTTTGCCGCGAGTTTGTTACGCTTAGGTCCCCGTAAATTTTTACGCCGCCTGATGTTGGTCAAACCAGCTCCCCATGGACATGGGCATTCCCACGGCCATCACGCCCATGAACACCCCCATTCCCATCATGTGACCCCAGCATCGGCACAGGAGCAGCAGGCTCGAGCAGATAAACACAGCCACCACTAATACTGTTCATTTGTGGTTAGACAGGCTAAGTTAATTCTATCGTTGAATTAATTTAGCCTATCATGTGCATACTCTTCGTCGCCCTTAATGCTCATCCTCACTACCCCCTAATCATCTGCGCCAATCGCGATGAATTCCACCATAGGCCAACGGCGCCAGCGCATATTTGGCCGCCGGAGCAAAATATTCTCGCGGGTAAGGATTTACAGGCGGGTGGCACTTGGTTTGGAGTGAATAAGCAAGGCCAAGTTGCGGGCGTCACCAACTTGCGCATGCCACAAAAGCACCCAGAAGCCATGCGCAGTCGCGGCGAGCTTATCACTAAAGCATTGAGTTCTGGCTCCTTGATTTGTCCAAACTGGCTCGCCGAACATTGCGATGATTATCAACCCTTTAATTTGGTTTTTGGCCAAGGCACTGATCTGTATTGTTTTAACAGCATCAAGCGGGAAACGGTAAAATTAGCCGATGGTTTCCATGCGATTAGCAATGGTGCCCTCGATGATATTTGGCCTAAAATGGCCAAGGGACAGCAGGCACTAGAAACCCTGATCAAGCAGGCGAGCCAATTGGACGTGCAGGCACTGATCCAACTGATGCAAGACGACTCCCTTCCCCTGGACAGTGAGCTACCCAATACGGGTATAGGGCTCGAATGGGAGCGGCGTTTAGCGGCAATTTATATTCGCCACCCCGACTATGGCACCCGCTCCACCAGTATTTTGCTCGAAGATACATTGGGCGCAATCCACTTTACCGAGGTGAGGTTCGATGGCAAAGGCCGGCGACTCGGGCAGCAGGATTTTCACTTTACCCTGCCAACAGCGTCCGTTGCACCAAAACGTTCACAACCCTGATTTAGCCCGTTAATCCGAACTGTGGTCCATAGTGATCACCCAGCGGTCATCAATTTTTTCCACCAAGAGGGTAAACACCCCTGTCGGGGCATCCTTTTGACGGTGTAAATCCCAACGCCCCACCACCATGGCCGCATAATTGCTGAGCATTTTGATTTCTGCAATAGTGAACTTAAGCTCCCCTAAGGCGGCTTTGTTCGGGTAGTTTTTCTTATAGGCGGCGAGGGTTTCATCCCAGCCGTAACGAAATTTACCATTAGAAACAAATCGCAACTGGCTACTCTTCCAGTAGCCTTGCATATAGGCATCGAGATCGCCGCGGTTCCACGCATCTTCCTGCCCCTTCAGCATTTGGGTGATCTCATCCGTAGGTACCGCACTGGCATAACAGCTCAGTAGTAGTAATAACAGAGTGGAACCCTGCAAAATGCATTTTTGTATCCATCCTTTCTGCAACATCCTTCTTTCCAGCAACATAGTATCGCTCCCCAAGAATCAGGTTAAACTGTACTATAGCGAATTCGGCACAGACTATCTTGTCTAAGCCGATTTATAATTCAAAAAAGCTGATGATATTATTAATTTTTCGACTCTGAGCACTGAACTATGTTTACAAGATTATGTTACTGGCTACTGAAGATTTTGGGTTGGCAGATTGAAGGGGGACTGCCCGCACTGAAGAAATACATTGTGATAGTAGCGCCCCATACCAGTAACTGGGATTTTATTATTGGCGTCCTCGCCCGCGGTGCTTTAAATACTCGAATCCACTTCCTCGGTAAGCATCAGTTATTTATTCCGCCTTGGGGTTGGTTCTTTCGTGCCATAGGTGGTAGTCCGGTAGATAGGCGCAAAAACAACAACTTAGTCGATTCTGCCGTACAGCTTTTTGAGTCAAAACCCGATTACAAGCTGGCGTTAGCCCCCGAGGGAACCCGCAGTCCCGTTAAGCGCTGGAAATGTGGCTTCTACCATATAGCTAATAAGGCTGGGGTGCCGATTGTTCCCGTAGGCCTAGACTTTAGCCGCCGCACTGTGGTGATCCATACCCCACTGCAACCCAGTGGGGATATAGCCCAAGATATGGGTGAGATTTTACATTTTTACCGTAGCATTAAGGGCCGTCATCCGAAAGTTATCCCCGATTATGCCCCTGATGCAAAACACTAACTGTCCAATATCCTTTAGCCCTGATGTTTATCCCAGGGTATTAATCGATCTTAACCGATTTTAAACTGCGGATATCGTTGCCCGTGGGCGCTTGGAAAGCCTGTAGGCCAAACTCGGGCAAGACCGCAAAGATATGATCGAAGATATCCGCTTGTATCGCTTCATAAAATGCCCAGCGGGTATCGTTAGTAAAGATATAAATCTCTATCGGTAACCCCTCGGTCGTTGGCGCGAGCTGACGCACCATTAAGGTCATGTCCTTGTGCACCTTATCGTGACGCTGTAGATATTCCTGCAGGTAAGCGCGAAAAGTCCCCACGTTTGTTAGATGGCGACCGTTAACCATCATATCGAGATCGGAAATCTTAGCATTAGACTCTCGGATCTCATTGATCTTTGCTGGGAAATATTCTTTCAAACAGTTGATTTTACTGAGACGATTTCGCTCTTCCTCAGTCAGAAACTTGATACTGTTGATATCGATATTCACCGCACGTTTGATCCTGCGACCACCCGACTCCGACATGCCTCGCCAGTTACGGAACGCATCCGACACTAAGGCATAGGCGGGGATCATAGTGATGGTTTTATCCCAGTTACGCACTTTAACTGTGGTCAGCGAGACTTCTTCTACCGCACCGTCGGCGCCGTATTTGTCCATCTGGATCCAGTCGCCCTTACTCACCATACGGTTAGCCGCTAACTGAATGCCCGCCACAAAACCTAAGATAGTGTCGCGAAACACTAACATCACAAAACCCGTCGCTACCCCTAAGCCGCTGAGGAAGTACACGGGAGATTGGGCGGCCAGCACTGAAATCGAAACGATAAGCCCCACGAAGAACAGGAATAACTTAGTGAGCTGCACAAAGCTTTTCACAGGTAAACGCCGGCTGACTAAATTTATATCTGAAATTTCATTTACCGCGTCTAGGCCGGCGTAAATAGCGCGGATCATCAGCACCACCAACCAAATGCTCAGTAGGCGATCGACAAGACTACTCAGCACTGGGTGCTCAGTTAATGTGATAGGAACCAATAAATTCAGCACGATAGCCGGGACTAACATGGCGAGCTTTTCGAGCACTCTATAGCGCATAAATACATCGTCCCAAGTCACCTTAGAACGTTGGATCACCATATTCACCGCGCGAATAACCCCGCGACGCATAATAAAGTACGCGATTGCCGCTAACAGTACACATGCCAGCAGCATCACACTGGTCGATATGCCGTCCGAGGGTTGGCTATCAATCCCAAAGCCCGCTAACCATGCCGAAATTTCGAGTCTTATTTCCTGATCCACAATTCCACTCCAACCTAAACGCTAGCGCAACAAAACCATACAAAGGTAACGGCCGAGTTGACCTCGGTTAATATCACCCTAAAAAATACTGATACCCAAACACAATAAATTTACAAACACTTATTTTAAAAGAGATTTTATCATTTTGAATTGACCTGACACAAAGGAAAATGAACAATCTTCAATCTGATCCTAAGGAGCTTATCCCATGTGTCGTTATTCATACCCGCTAACCTGTCTTAGCATTGGACTACTGAGTCTATGCCAACCGCTTCAAGCGGCCGAATATAACACTTCGCAACCATCTGTTATGTCGGATGAAACTGAAAACACCCCTTATATCGCACTGATGCTCGACTACGTGCCCAGCGAGGATAATCTCTACGGCATTACAATAGCACCCTATCATTTCGATAATAATTACCAGCAATGGGGATATTACCTAGGCTATGCTCGCAGTCGTGAAACCGACATTACCGTGCCAGAGCCAGCGCAGTCCCACCGCCAAGAAAGCCTCTGGCGCTTAGGTTTAAGCTACAGTTTAACGGCTGACTTAAGCTTTTATGCGGGCGGCAGTGCCTATATCAGCACCACAGCTTATACCAACAATATTTCCCCCAGAATTGTCGATGGCAAACCCACGTGGGAAGAAGATAAAACCACTCAATGGGGCGCAGAAGCAGGCATTAGATACCGTGTCACCGAACATCTCATACTCAGTGCTGGCTATAACTCCAGCACTGAATCTGCGTTATTTAGCATAGGTTACGCAGGTTAGTGCCAAGTGATTGGATTCGGCAAACTGCGTTCGGTTTCAACATTCTGTTTAACTAAAGAGCATTCGCCACCACATGCCGGGCAGACTCGTAAAGCCCGTCGTGTAGTGTTTTAACTCGGCATCTTTAAAGATCATAATGGTTGGCGTCGCCTGCAATGACCAATCACGGGCAATCTTGCTGTCACTATCGTTAATAGTGTCAAAGCCATAGCCTTGATGTTGAAGATATTTTCTTAGTTTCTCATCCTCACCAGAACCCATGGCAACTGTCACCACGGGGTAATAGGCCGACATTTGATTAACCGCCGGGCTGACATAATTACACACAGGGCACCAAGTGCCCCAAAAGTACACTAATACAGCCTGATCTTGACTAAGTTTTGCGATATCAACCTCAGCCCCAGTCAAAGTCATCCCCTGTAGCGGCGGCAAATTATCCCGCGGGATATCTTTGCCACGCCAAATATCCATCACGCTGGTTACCACTAGGGCTAACAATAACCAGAGTAGTAGCTGCTTAGTCCAGCCCCACATGCGTTTAGGCAAAGAGATCGAAACTTGTTCGGCGTTCATATTCTCAGTTTCCTTTGGCTGCATCTTAACTGCTCTTCTGGGTCTTATCTTGAGCGGCAATCGCGGCTTCAAGCTGCTCTTTTAACACTTCGTAAGGCACTAATCCTGGAATAACAGTGTCGGCCACTATCATACTTGGGGTGCCACCAATGCCTAGCTCATTCATTAATTTCACATTGTCATGAACCATTTTAGCGACACGCTCATCCGTGTTACCCACCCAACGCTCGGTTGCCGTCAGTTTAGCGACCTTAGCGATGGCGGCGGCATCGAGCCCACGCGGACTCGACATCAACATATCCTTCACCTTGAGATACTTTTCAGGCTCATTTAACCAAACCGTTTGGGCAAAATCGACCGCCATTTTGGAACCTTCCCCCTGCAGCGGCACCATTTTGACTATGATTTTTAACTGCGGAAATTCTTCAATCAGTTGGTTCAGCGAAGGCTCGATTTTCTTGCAGTATGGGCAGTTAAAATCGGTGAAGTACACCATCTCAATCTCAGGTGTCGCAGCGCCCTTCCAGGGATCGCTTTTGGTTTCATACATGGCTTGATGATGGGTTGCTAAGCTCGCCTGCATGGCGGTATTAGCGCCCTCTTGCTCCCTTGCTTGCCACGCAATTATCGCCTCTCTCATAAGATCGGGATCATTAATCAAGGCATCTTTAATGATGGCTCGCACTTCTTGCTGCTGCGCCGCCGATAAACTACTGTCCTTGGCATAGGCAGAGGTCGTCAGCGAAGGTAAGGAAACCACTAGCATGGCCATGGCCACACCCGATACGGCAAACATCTGCAACTTATGATGTTTTAAAAAAGAGTTAAATTTTGACATAACTGTGGCGCCAATGACTCGATTGTCCTGCATTGATTTATTTGCGTCTTTCGCTTCAATTGTCTGTTTCATAATGCGTTTTTATTGCCTTAGGTCAGGACTCAACCTGACCGGAATATTTGTTTAGCCTCATTCGGAACGTCCAAATGAATGGCTGTTCGTTGGCGTTATTTCCCTGCCTCTGCGGATGGTTTTCCAGTCGATGCAGAAGCCTGCTCTATCGCAGCAAGCACAAGCTCAGTCGATAGAATTTCCGGCAACTCAATCCCTTGCGGTGCACCCGGGCCGTAAACCACGTTGAATGGCACCCCAAAACGATTATGGCTTTGCAGATAGTGAGTAATAGGCTCAGAAGGCGTGGTCCAATCGCCCTTCATCGGCACTATATGCTGCTGTTGCAACAGGCTATAAACAGGATCTTGCAGGATCACGCCTACTTTGTTGGCCTTACAGGTGATACACCAATCGGCCGTCACATCGACAAACACTGTCTTGCCCTGGGCGACCTGTTGATTGATCGATTCTTGGTTCAATGGCGTCCAAGCAAGATCCGCAGGTAAAGGTTTAGCCCACTGGTTCACCGTCATAAAGGCGATGATTGCCGACAGTACAACCCCGACACCTAAGCAGCTCACAATGGCAATCGCGCCATATTTTTTAGCCATAAACACCATAAATATCAGTGTAATGGTAGCCGCTAATGGCCACAGGTAGAGCACATCAATAAAGCTAGCCAACAGGCTAATCAGCCACAAACTGGTGATCAGCAACATGCCGGAGAAAAACACTTTCACAGTGTTCATCCAACGGCCGGGTTTAGGGAAATAACCCGCCACTTGCGGAAATGCCGCCACAATCAACCAAGGGAACGCCATACCCACGGCCAACGCGGTAAAGATGGCAAACAGGCTCAGTACATCGGCGCCCAAGGCGAAGGCAACCGCGGTACCCAAAAATGGTGCACTGCACGGTGTCGCCAGTAGCGTCGCAAACATACCCTGTAAAAAGTGACCGCTGTTATTATTGCCGCCCGTTGTCGCCAACTTGGTTTGCAGGTTAGAGGGTAGATTAATCTCAAATACACCTAACATATTGAATGCAAACACTGTGGTCACCAGCGCCATAAAGCCGATAAACCAAGGGTTTTGGAACTGCACGCCCCAACCAATCGCCTGCCCCGTGAGCTTAAGCATTAAGATAAAGCCAGCCAATAACCAGAATGAGGCCAATATCCCCAACGCCGATGCGATGAACTGTTGACGGATTTGATTACGTTGCATATCGGGCGCGGCAACCACTGAACTGAGCTTCATGCCAAGCACTGGTAACACGCAGGGCATGACGTTTAAGATTAAACCGCCAATAAGCGCCAGCAAAATCATGCTAAATATCGAGGTACTTTCCTGGGTAATCACCACAGGCTTAACTTCGGCGCTGTATTCCAACGCCCGCTCGCTATCGACGATTGTGACATTCAGCGACTTACCTAAGACTTCGGGCTCACCCAGCCAACTTTGACCAGTGAAAATACCAATCAATTGCTTGCCGTTAGCATCACTTTCACTTGGTTTTAAGCTCACTAGCTTAAATGTGGTATCTGGCTCACCATCGATAATCACGGTTGGACTCTGCCAGTTGGCATCATTGAGTCTGACTTCAAGTTGGCCTTTGGCGGCATCCCAACCCATTGTCATGGCAGGATTTTGGCCCTCTTGGGTCAACACTTTTTGTGGCACAAGCGACACGGCCTTGTTGTAGGCCAACATGGCATCGGTATCCGCTTGCAGCGCATTGGGCGTGAAATCAAGACTAATCTGATAATCCGTCAGCACACAGATAGTGGTGCAGGTCGACAAGGTCACTTTGCCACGCAGCTGAGTCGGGGCAGCGATATCATCGACGTTTAGGGTTAATGGAAAGGTGGTATTGCCTTTGTAACCAAAGGTTTGCAACCCTAATAATGAGAATTCCTCCGGCGCAGGCCATCGCCAATCTACCTGCTGTAGATTGCGAGAGCCATCCCACTTGATGGTCGGCGCAATGCCGCCCTCCCCAGGACTGCGCCAATAGGTTTTCCAATCGCCCTCGAGTTGTACTTCAAGCACAGCGGGCAAAGTATTCGTTGCGGGATCAACTTCGCCCGTCAGCATAAAACGTACTTTAGCTGGCGGGTGATTATCGTTAACTAACCACCCCGTCGATGCGGCCAATAGTGACGGACTCGTCACCATTAGGGCGAGTATCCAGAATTTGGTAAATATGGATTTTAATATACTCATTTTGTTCCCAAAATAGGCATTAACTGTTTGTTATGCCGAGTAAAGGCTTACTTTGCTTCTTAACCATGCTCTAGTGATAAATAGAGTCACGGCTGAAGAAACATCAGCGTGATAGCAGGCTTAATTCAAGAGTGGATAAATACGTTATTTCTATTCTTGAAAGCGGCAGAATGTGAGATGTATTCGCCTAGGCTTCGCCTGATAACCTTGTATGGGTAACAGTGTTATCACGCGGGAAACGCGGGGAAGTAACGGAATTAGGAACAACAAGATCAGCAATGGAATAGTGCTCGGGGTATCGATACAGGCTCGGATCGATTTCTCAGACAATTCACATTTTTTAGACTCACTTTTAACCAACTCAGCACCTGCCGATTGGGCGTCAGCATTGCTAGCCATACTGCTTGAAGCTGAGTCTGTGTTAACGACTGAGTTGGCGCTGACAGCAGCACCCGAAAAAGACGTAGCCGACATCGCCTGCACACTCGACTCATTGAGCAACAAGTTAAGTAGTCCACTGTTTTGAGTTAAACAGAACAAGGTCAGAATGGTAAACACCATCACGCCCCATAGCTTGCCTGTTTTCTTATTCAGTAAGGTAAAAATTTGGCTTTCTCTTCGTCTTAATCTTTGATTGTAAAAATAAACGTCTAATAAAAGCTAACAGCAGATAAGACCGGCGGATCGTAATAATAGTTCATCAACCAGTAAAGTATTTGGGCTTAGCCCGCCAAATCATTCCTTTGGCGGACTTTACGATCAGCAGACTCACACTGTGTGCCTAAATGATATTACAAGCTGAGCTTAAGCTGAAAACCCGCCATCAATCATCAGACTCGCACCAGTGATGTAGCCCGCTTCTGGGCCAGCGATAAAGGCGACAAAGCTGGCGATCTCTTCGGCTTTACCATAACGCCCCAGCGCGCCCATCGCCTTAACTGGCTCAGATGAATCACCGTTATCAGGGTTCATATCTGTATCTACTGGGCCTGGTTGGATGTTGTTCACCGTAATAGCTCGTGGGCCTAAATCCCGCGCTAATCCCTTGGCTAAACCGACTAAGGCCGATTTACTCATGCCGTAAATTGCACCGCCCACAAACGGAATACGCTCAGCATTGGTGCTACCGATATTGATAATGCGGCCGCCGTCATTCATGTGCAGAGCCGCTTCTTGGCTCGCCACAAACACACTGCGCACATTAGTGTTAACGGTTCGCTCCCAGTCCTCTAAGGTCAGATTTTCGATGCTATCCCAAATCAGCGTGCCCGCATTATTCACCACAATATCTAAGCCACCGAAATGCGCTTTGGTCTCGCGAATGGCACGACGAATAGCCTCAGGCTCTGTGCTGTCGGCCTTAATGGCAATAACTCGGCCACCCATAGTAATCACTTCATCAACTAGCAATTGTGATTGGGCTTCTGATGACACATAGGTAAAGGCAACCGCGGCGCCCTCTCTCGCTAATCTTTTAACGATGGCGGCACCGATACCACGACTACCACCTTGTACAAAAGCTACTTTACCTTGCAGATTATTCGACGAATTCATAGTTTGCTCACTCAATAGGGGTCAAGGTTGATTGTATAGAAAAATCTTGTTAATCAATCACAAAATGGCTCTCGCCCGTTGGTTAACACACATTTTCATACTCTGGTCGTAGCTTACGCGATTCACTTCCCCTAATTAAGTCACTAAAATTACCTTCACTAAGTCCTACAGGGAATTAATTGCCGTGATAAATAATCAATTTGTTGAGATACGCCATTTCGTCACAGTTGCCCAGCTCGGCAGTTTTACCTTAGCGGCGCAGGCGTTAGGTATGACGGGTTCTGCACTCAGTAAAAGCATAGTGCGCTTAGAAACCCGCTTGGGCACTAAGCTACTGCACCGCACCACACGGCGCGTGAGCTTAACCAATGATGGCGATTCATACCTAACCGACTGCCAAAATGCCATCGCCATTCTAGAAAATGCCCAGAGCCGACTCGGTAGCGAACAACAAATCCCCTCGGGTCGAGTGCGAGTGGATTTACCCATCACCTTTGGGCGGCGATATATACTGCCAACCCTGTTAGTACTATCGCAAAAATACCCCAAACTCGAGTTATCCATCACCTTCAACGATAGAGTGACCGACTTGTTTAGTGACGGCATTGATTTAGCCGTGCGTGTCGGACAACTCAATGACACTGTGGATTTAATCGCCCGTCGATTGGGGGAGCAGCGACGAGTGATCTGTGCATCTCCCGATTATTTCGCTCGACTCGGTACACCTAAGAGTAAAAAAGACCTCGGCCAGCACCAATGCATTGTCGGCTGGCCACTCGGGCAGCAACATCGCTGGTTACTTAAAAATGAGGATGGGATCACTGAGGCCTATGACATTCCAGTACGTCACGAAATCGCCGATTGTGAAGCCATTTTAGCGGCCACACTGGCGGGAGTAGGTTTAGCACAGGTACCTATATGGCTGGTTGAAGATCATCTTAAAAGCGGTGAACTAATCTCTGTACTGGACGAGCTTGCCACCGAAGATACGCCCATCCACTTAATTTGGTTAAAAACCCCTTATATCCAACCTAAGTTACGAGTCATCATCGAAGCGCTAGTCGAATTAGCCAAAGCACCACGCAGCAGGTTCAAAGCGGCGATAAGCTAAAGGTTCAAAAACCTTTTATTTACCCAAATGCGACTTAGGCAGTGACTAATATGCTGCAAATTGTTTATGTTAGGGCAGAATATTGACTCAGACGGATACCGGAGCCAGAAATCCAATGCAAACCCCATTTCGCCTTAGTGTACTTAGTTCACTCCTGTTGCTTTCATCCTCAGTGGTGGCCGCCGATGTGGCACCTGAAGTCGCAAGAGTCACCCTTGAAAACGGTGCCCAAGTCAGGCTTAAAGACGACTTTACCTGGGAATATATAGTGACAGAAACCAAAGCGGCCGCGGCGGTATTAACCACCCAAGCCGTAGCGCCAGCGGTAAATGCCCCAGTGGTCGCCACTAGCGCCGCCGTTACTGCAGCCACGGTGGCAACTGCCGCACCGATCACTACACTTACCGCCAACGCCATAACCAGACCCGAACTTTTAGGCTCTACCGCCAAAGATGGCATTAAAGTCAGCTTTACCGACAGCCAGTGGAAGGGCGATAAACTCGGCCTTAGCTTCGAACTTGCCAGCACCAGCGGTGAGCATGTGACCTTAGTTGAAGTCGAAGCCAGCTTCTTTGGCGATGATGGTACACTCCTCAAAACCGAAAAACTCGAAGTCTGGGAAGCCATTTTCCGCATGCCAGAGACTTATTTGCGCAAAGGCGAGCAACGTAAGAGCCCTGTTATTTGGGTAGAAGGCATAGATAAAAACCAATGGCAGAAACAACTTATCAATCTCAAAATCACTGAGATCAACTCACGCTGAGTGAACCTGCAGAGGTAAGGAATTGGAAGCAGGCTTTCAATTCCTTGCAAGCAATCCTTTAAGCTGCCTATCCCAAAACAGTCTTAGCGTCCCCGACTTAGCACAGGGTTAACCAGATAAGCGTTAAAAATGATGCCAAGCCGTTAAGGTGCAATTTGGCACACTAGGGCAAAAAAGTGTCCACTGACCGCTCGGACACATTAACGGACACGCACGGCCGCTACACAGGATCCTCACGGACACTCACAAATCTATCCGATTGATAAATAATATAAAAAATTATGGCATAGATACTGAATAGCCACAGATATGCTTAGCAGACGCAAGCAGTCAATCCCCCTTCAACACCAGGAGACACTATGAGTGCAAGCACAAAAATCATTGGCAGCCTGTTTATCCTCGCCTTAGTCCCAGCCACAATTTGGGCTACCCAGCAAACGAACCGAGAAACTCAGCACAGCATTTCAATCATAAGCCAAAACCAAGCTGATTTTTCATGGATCTATGTGCAAAAAAATGGCGAGATGACGGTAGGTGCGGGCCACGACGACGATTGGGAAAAACTCGCACGCCAAGGTAATCCTTACCAGACGGATTATCTGTGGTTCGAGACCGCGGGTACTTCCTATGTGATCACCGATCCTGTATTGGTCGACCAAATCAAAAGCGCCATTATTCCAATGCAGCAACAAGGGAATAAAATGCAGGCTGTTGGCGAACAGATGCAGCAAAAAGGCGATGCCATCGGCGCCCAAACCAACAAACTCTTGCTCAATCTCACCTCTGGCGAAGAAGACCCCGAGGTCAAATCACAAATCGAAAATCTGAGCGAGTCGATGGAAGTTCTCGGCAAGGAGATGGAGCAACTCAGTAAGGTCCATCAACAACTGGTCAGCCAAGCAGAAAAGCAGGTGATAGCCCTCGCCCAAGAAGCCATTCAAAACGGTACGGCGACAACAATACCTGCCAGCAATAAACAGATTTAATTTAATATGTGTACAAATATATTGAATATTTCTGTTTATATTGATTGAATTTCCTAGTGAAATTGACTATTTTCACGCCGTTTGTCACTTCATTAGGAAAAGGATCAACATGGAACAAGTTATTACCGCAGGGAACGATAATCCCATTCAGATGACGGATATTGTCTATTCGAAGGAAAAATCGCTGTTCACCCTATTGGCTGTTATTTCAGGGATCGTCTGGGCCGGATTGATCATAGGCACCTTAGGTGTCGCGCTGATTTATGTATTGGCGTTTTTCATCATCTACCTCTTTAGCCATTCCGCCTTTATCAGTTACTTAAAAGGTACAGCCGTTGAGATCAGTGCAGAGCAATTCCCTGATTTACATAAACAATATTTAGCCTGCTGCGAGCGCTTAGAAATAAAAGAACCACCAAGGGCCTACCTACTCGCCGCCGATGGCATGCTCAATGCGTTGGCGACCCGCTTCCTTGGACGTCACTATATAGTGCTGTTCTCATCCATTGTGGATGCGCTTGAGTCAGATAAAGATGCGCTTAACTTCTATATCGGCCATGAGCTAGGCCATATTCGCCGCAATCATATAGGCAAAGCGCCTTTGTTAGTGTTCGCCACTTGGTTGCCGTTAGTCGGCGCGGCCTATTCCCGCGCCTGTGAATACACCTGCGATCTCCACGGGCTGCGCTGCTGTAATAGTTTACGTTCGGCCACTAATGCCGTTGCCGTGCTGGCGGCCGGGGTTGAGCAATGGAAACGTATGAATGTGGACCAATATATTCGCCAAACCCAAGAATCGAGCGGATTTTGGATGTCATTGCACGAGCTTAATGGCAGCTATCCTTGGTTAACTAAACGTATGGCGAGGATCCAAGCCAAGGCGCAGGGCAAAGATTATGCGGCGCCTTCTCGCAGTGCTTGGGCTTATGTTTTCAGCCTGTTTATGCCGCGTATGGGCACAGCGGGTGGTGGTATGATTATCCTCGCGGCCATTATCGGTATTGCCGCTGCGGTCGCCATTCCCGCCTATAAGGACTACCAAGAAAAGATAGGCGCAAGCATAAGTTATGAGGCGCCAGCAGATCAAACTCAGGCTTTAACTTTGACCGTTCCCGATACCGATGCAGCGGTTAAACACATAAATCAATTACATCAATCATTAACCCCCATTACAGACACCTTAACGGCCTACTACCAAGGCAATAAAGCTTGGCCAACTGAATTGGAAGCCCTAGGGCTCACGGATGCGCAACTGGCCACCTTCAATCTCTACACCGATGGCATAGTCGGGTTTGTGGGCGGTGAAACCCTAGGGGATTACCAAGACTATGAGGTGTACCTATCGCCCAAAGTCGATGAGCAAGACAATGTCACTTGGGTGTGTAGCAGTAGCGGTATTCCGGATGAGTATTTACCCGCAGATTGCCAAGGCTAAGCCTGCGCCAACTCGGTTAGATATCGACTGAAGGAAGCTTTTTCTGAGGAAGTTATTTGTATTTCCTGAAGAAATAGTAAAAGGCACAAACAGAAGTTTGTGCCTTTCCTTATCTTACTAACCCTAACTAAGCCTAACTAAGCCTTAAAAGCCAAACCTAAGCGCCTTCGGTAAGCAGGTTATTGTCTTGATTGACTCATTGTGAGCATATCCACTTTCACTCCACACTTCAGCTTCCACTTCTTTACACTCCGGGGACTCCACCATTCTTGACCCCCTAATGCCTTACAGGCATCATAAATACGCAAAGAAAGTCTCATATTTTATCAAAGCATCAAGGAGTGATTGCATTGAAATATTTTGCAATTATCAACAAAAAAGCCAATATCATTCATCAATTAAACGCACTCGCTCACATGAGTTTAGGTCTTGGGCATCAATTATCCGACGAGTCTAACCACTTCCATGACTATATTGATGGCAGTGGTGGCATTCACCCAAACATTTCAATGTATCCATTTATTATTTACACATCAAAAAACTCAAATCAGATAAAAAGAATAAAAGCTGAACTCATCGCATTAGAATGTCGCCATACTAATTTTTTACACACTATGTTAGAAGGTGGGCACGAAGAGCAAGTAAGGCAAACTCGTGAAATCGATAGTGAAAACTTAGAATATATTGGCTTATGTGGTAGGTCTAACGATGAAAGTGTCTTCGCATTACTGAAAAAGCTATCCCTGTATCGATAAATGGATTATTTGGAGTAGGTAATGAGCACCTTGAAGTACTCTTGTTTTAAAGTAAACCCTATATTTCCTGAGGTCATGACCTCCCTGGGACATAAACTCTCCCATGAATGCTCGCCACACTTTCACCTCGATTATGATTTCACCTTAGTCACATCGGGAATATTAGAATTAAAAGTCGGCAATAAAACACTATTCTATAGTCCTAATCAAATAAGCATCATCAACCCTGGCTATGTGCATTATGGTAAAGGTGTGGGGAAAGAGAGCCTTTCCACCAGAAACGTCAGAATAAGCCAGAGATTTATCCATCAGATAGCGAGAGCAAACCATCCCAACTTCGAGTTTCCTCTTTTATTTTCTGAATCACCCATTTTTAGCACTGCAATGGTGACTTTATTTGAAACTTACTTCGACTTGTCGAGGAGTGATGATAGCCATCCCCAGGAAGTGTCAGAAATGGGTTGGAAACTATTCAACTCACTAATCGACCTATCCAGCGAGGGAAAACCTAATCACTCAGATGACAGAAGGCGACTCAGTAAAAGCATAGAAATAATGGATAGCGATATAGGGACAAAATTGACAGTGGCAGACATAGCGAAAGCCGTTAATTTGTCAGAATATCATTTCATCAAAAAATTTAAGCAGATTTTTGGTTTGACCCCCTATAGCTATTTTATGCAAATGAAATTAGAAAAAGCTTTTAACGAACTGATTAAAGGAGAAAAAGTGAGCGATGTTGCTGTTAAATACAACTACTCAGATCAGGCTCACTTAAGTCGCCTTATAAAAAAACACTATGGCTATACCCCAGTTAAGGTGAAGTCAATCAGCCATAAATGAAAAGCCTAATATTATTCCACTCCGTTTATTTTATATTAGAAAATGAAGTTAACTAATGTCAAATGAACGGCCAAACCAATACCTATCGACGCCAGTGCATTTTTTCGATACCAATAAACTAATAAAACAAGCAGTGCCGATAAAATTTGCGGCACACCATAAGGCTCAATGCTAAAGTCGACATGGATGAAGGAGTAGACCACAAGCAGCGTCATAACACCGACAGGCATTCTCTGTCCAATATATTTAAAATATTGGTTATCAGACAACTGAGCCATCAAAATAAAAGGGGCGAGTCGCAATCCTATAGTGACCGCGGACACTGTTAGTATCACCCAAAGCACATGCGTATCAGATATCATTAATGATCGCCTCTTCTCTAGAGTAAATATAATCTTTACTGATTAAGCTTAGATAACAAATTAAACCAGCTGCTAAAAATGCACTATGAACGACGTAATACTCCATCAAGACCCCAAAGACACTCGAAATGACAGCATATGTGATGGGCTTATTATCCACAGTATGGCGCACAGCATCGATAGCCAATGTCACAAACATAGCGGTTAAGGCAAACTCAAACCCTGTTATTTCAGGAGGGATCAAAGTGCCAATAAGCGCGCCGATTAACGTGGCGCCGACCCACCATAAATGACTAATAACTTGCAGCAGGCTAATCTCAGCTCCTGTCAGCTTCTTACCCTCACTCGTACAAGTTATGCCATAGGTTTCATCGGTTAATGCGAAAATACCATATAACTTTTGCAATGGCGTACGCAGTAACTTAAGCGGAAAAGATAACCCATAAAAAATATGACGAAAATTAACGATTAACGTCGTCCATGCCACAGTCGCCAATGGCAGCCCTGCGAGAATAAAGCTAACGACCAAGAACTCAATTGAACCGGCGAAAATAACCAATGCTGCCACCGGTGCCCAAAACCATTGAACGCCACTCGACACCATAAACACCCCCAAAGCAAGCCCGAGTGGTACATAAGCGGTTGCGATGGGGATCGTCAATTTAGCTATATAAAATATGCGGTTTATGTTCACTACCATCACCTAGCTGAATAAAGAAGATTTAATACCCACGAAATAAAGATTAAGTTATCACTGACATTGAAATAACGGGCTCATTCAACCTGAAATTGCCCGTTACATAGCCTAGAGACGCTCACTCACGGCCAATGTATCCAATATCATATTTAAACATGTCCTGAGCAATTGTTCGTCACGGGCATAGGTCAGTCTAATACCATTTTTTGTTCCAAACACCTCTGCAGGCATCACCAAAAGCTGATGCTGTTCCAGTATTGTCCTGACAAGCTTTGCTGAATCGACCGCATTTTTGGTATTAAACCAGGCGTAAGGTGTTTGATTAGGCGGGATCAGCTCTAAGTGATCTTTCGTCAATTCGGCAAACTTATCGAGCAAGGGACGGCCAATATTAAGATAATTACGGAATCTCTTAATATGCATTTCTTTTTCTGACAACACTTTCTTGGCTATATTTTCCAAGAGCAGTGAATTACATACCGAGGTATAACGCTTATAGTTAACCATATTCTCAATAATATTATCGTTATTCGATACCGCCCATCCAAGCCTTAAAGCTGGTAACCCATATATTTTTGAGAGACTGGATACAGATAACGACAATTCATATTTATTAATGATTGAACCTGAAAAATCGAGTAAATATTCTTCATCGTTCACAATCCAAATATTTTTACGTTTACACAAGAATATAATATTTTGCCACTCTTGATCACTGAGTATTGCACCTGTTGGATTACAAGGACTATTTAACACTACCTATAGGACGCACCAGAGAAATAGCTCCATTAACATTATTGAGAGAGACGCAATGAATCGCGATATAATCGAATCCATCCCGATGGAATCCTTCGGGGGCAGGATAGCCATTAAAGTCATTTTCAGCAGAGATTCGAATTTGATGACAGCCGATCTCATAATCATCTTGAGGGATTTTTGCACTCTTTATCAGTCGATGAACAATAGACTCAATATAATGCTTACTTTCCATAATTAAGGGTTCAAAATGCCGAATGACCCCTCCCATATAACGGTTAAGTTCCTCTGACTGTAGAAAAGTCGTGTTTTCTTTCTAATTTAATCTACTATTGGTGATTGAGCCTACGCTATAGGCGCGATGACGAAATACAGATTTAGACTTTAAATAATTATCTTCCTTAAGCTGATTAAATGAATTAAACGGTGCAAACTTAAACTCTTCCTGTAACTCCAATATATCAATCATCCTACTTACTCCATTATATGCAGGTTTCGGAGAAGCATAATAATTCTATTGAGGCGCGTATTGAAGGATATGGTTAATAACTTTGAAGAATACTGCGATTATTGCATCAGGGTGAGGCTCAACTCAAAAATAGGGCATTAAAAAAGGCACAAAACCAAGGGTTTGTGCCTTTTTTGTATGCATTCAGTGCTTAAGCGAACTTATAATAATGCCCCTTAAAAGCTGGCTAGCGTTCCTGCTGGCAGGTAAGCGTTAAAGCTTGCTGTGTATAACAAATCTGTCGCAGCTTCGATATCCGGTGCGAAGTATCTGTCTTTATCGTAATAGGCAACGACTTCACGTAATTCGGCTTTGGCCTTAGCCACTGCTGTACTTGGGGCTAAAGGTGCGCGGAAATCTAAACCCTGCGCCGCTGCTAACAATTCAATTGCCAGTACACCACGGGTATTTTCGCTCATATCTCGCAGGCGGCGCGCCGCGAAGGTCGCCATAGAAACGTGATCTTCTTGGTTGGCCGAGGTCGGCAAACTGTCAACCGATGCAGGATGGGCGTAGGTTTTGTTTTCAGAGGCCAATGCCGCCGCCGTCACTTGGGCGATCATAAAGCCCGAGTTCACCCCGCCGTTCTTAACGAGGAAAGGTGGCAGTTTAGACAGGCTAGAATCGATGAGCAGCGCGATACGACGCTCAGCAATCGCGCCTAATTCAGCAATCGCAATCGCCAAGTTATCCGCGGCCATGGCGACAGGTTCGGCGTGGAAGTTACCGCCAGAGATAATATCGCCAGTATCTTGGAACACCAGCGGGTTATCGGTCACGCCATTGGCCTCAGTGCCTAACACTTCGGCCGCGTGGCGAATTTGAGTTAAGCAAGCGCCTAACACCTGTGGCTGACAGCGCAGTGAATAAGGATCCTGCACCTTCTCGCAGTTCACATGGCTTAAGCTAATTTCGGACTCATCACCCAGTAGATGGCGGAACACCATGGCTGAATCGATTTGACCTTTCTGACCTCGGGCGGCGTGGATGCGAGGATCGAACGGACTACGGCTACCCATAGCCGCCTCGACGCTCATGGCGCCAATCACTGAACTGGCGGCAAATAAGTCTTCGGCATGGAACAGACCTTCCAGCGCCAGCGCGGTAGACGCTTGGGTGCCGTTAAGCAGCGCTAGACCTTCTTTAGCGGCTAAGTCGAGCGGCTTAAGGCCGGCGATTTCTAAGCCTTCGGCGGCCGAAATAATCTGCCCTTGGTAGCTCATTTCACCTTCGCCCAGCAGCGGCAAACACATATGGGCTAACGGTGCTAAGTCGCCGGAGGCGCCAACGGAACCCTTTTCAGGCACGCAGGGATAAACCTCGGCATTCACTAAGCTAATGAGGAAGTTGATGACTTCTAAACGAATGCCCGAAAAACCACGGCTTAAGGAGTTGATCTTTAACACCATCATCAGGCGCACTGTGGCGTCCTGCATATACTGGCCCGTGCCCGCCGCATGGGATAACACGATAGAGCGTTGCAGTAATTGCAGATCTTCCGGGGCAATCTTAGTGTTGGCCAGCAGACCAAAACCTGTGTTGATGCCATAAACGGTGCGGCCTTCATCCAATACCTTTTGCACGATTTGCGCGCTGGTGTTGATCTCGGTAATCGCCTCTGGCGCCAATTCGAGTGTCAGTTTATGGCGACTGATTTCACGCAGTTGCGCCAGGCTTAGGCTGCCGGGCGTTAATACTAAATGATTGACTGATTTCATTTTTATATCCGTATTCTTCTGGTTGTTTTTAACGGGGCTGTTTTTAACAGTTTGCTTTTCACGGTTAGCCTTTAAGCATGGGCAGATCTAAGCCCTGCTCCTTGGCGCAGTTTTTGGCGATCTCATAACCCGCATCCGCATGACGCATCACGCCTGTCGCTGGGTCATTCCACAGTACGCGGCCAACCCGTTTAGCCGCCGCATCTGTGCCATCACAGACGATCACTACGCCCGAGTGTTGGCTAAAGCCCATGCCTACACCACCACCGTGGTGCAGCGACACCCAAGTCGCGCCACTGGCGGTGTTGAGCAGCGCGTTTAGTAATGGCCAGTCTGATACTGCGTCCGAACCATCCAGCATAGATTCGGTTTCACGGTTAGGGCTGGCGACTGAACCTGAGTCTAAGTGGTCACGGCCGATCACTATTGGCGCCGACAGCTCACCGTTTTTGACCATCTCGTTAAAGGCTAACGCTAAACGCGCACGGTCTTTTAAGCCCACCCAGCAGATACGCGCCGGTAGACCTTGGAAGGCGATGCGCTCGCGCGCCATATCTAACCAGTTGTGCAGGTGTGGATTGTCGGGGATCAGTTCCTTCACTTTGGCGTCGGTCTTGTAGATATCCTCTGGATCGCCAGACAGAGCCACCCAACGGAATGGGCCGATACCTTCGCAGAAGAGTGGTCGAATATAAGCAGGTACGAAGCCAGGGAAATCGAAGGCGTTTTTAACGCCAGTTTCGAAGGCCATTTGGCGAATATTGTTACCATAATCTAAGGTCGCCGCGCCCGCCGCTTGCAGATCCAGCATGGCTTGCACCTGTACCGCCATCGAGGCTTTAGCCGCTTTCACGACTGCCGCTTCATCGGTTTTACGCATGTCGGCTGCTTGCGCCATAGTCCAACCCTGTGGCAAATAGCCATTCAGTGGATCGTGGGCTGAGGTTTGGTCGGTCACTACATCGGGTGTAACACCGCGCTTAACTAACTCGGCAAACACATCGGCGGCGTTGGCTAATAAACCCACTGACACTGGATGACCTGAGTTGTTTGCCTCTTCAATCATGGCGATGGCTTCATCTAATGAAGTCGCCTTTTTATCCACATAGCGAGTACGCAGACGAAAATCGATGCGAGTCTCGTCGACTTCACAGGCGAGCACAGAGAAGCCTGCCATAGTCCCGGCGAGCGTTTGCGCGCCGCCCATGCCGCCTAAGCCGCCAGTGAGGATCCATTTGCCTTTGGAGATGCCATCAAAGTGTTGTTTTGCCACGGCAACGAAGGTCTCGTAGGTGCCCTGGACAATGCCCTGAGTACCGATGTAAATCCAAGAACCCGCGGTCATCTGGCCATACATGGCCAAACCTAACTTATCTAACTCGTTGAAATGCTCCCAATTTGCCCAATGTGGCACTAGGTTTGAGTTAGCAATTAATACCCGCGGTGCATCCGCGTGGGTGCGAAACACGCCCACAGGCTTGCCCGATTGCACTAATAGGGTTTCGTCATCTTCGAGACGTTGTAGCACTTCGATGATTTTGTCGTAGCAATCCCAGTCGCGGGCAGCGCGGCCGATACCGCCGTAAACCACTAAATCCTCTGGGCGCTCGGCCACATCGGGATGTAAGTTGTTCATTAACATGCGCATTGGCGCTTCGGTTAACCAGCTTTTACAGCTTAATTGGCTGCCGTGGGGCGCAATAATGCGGCGGCTTGGGTCGTGTCGCTTATCCATTGAGATGTCCTCTTTCAACCTGTTGAACTCACTCGCCTTACGGCTAAGTGCTATTGTTTTTATTGTGTTTTTGTCGCTAAACCTAAGGTTAAAGGCATAAGCTCTTAACGGGTTTTCGCGAGTTGTTATTTATTGAATGTCAGATGTCCGCCGAGTTTAAAGCGGCTACCCGGGTGTACTAATTTGGCAAAACTCACCACCCCTTGGCGTGACCAAGTGCGGCGTAAAATCTGTAAACAGGGCTCGGTCGCGGGGATCGCTAACCTCTGCTGCAATTCGCTACTGGCAATAATAGCCTCAATCGTATGATGCGCTTCGGTCAGTGGCGCCACCTGAGACAAATATTCATGGGGTGTCTGTTCACTAAAATCCTGCGCCAGATAGTCGGGCGCAAAGGCGGGGTTCACATAACGCTCCTCCACCTGGAGCGGCACGCCCTGCTCGCAATGCACTAATATTGAATGAAATACCGAACTGTCCACTTCGAGCGCCAGTGCGATGGCAATCGGCGCACTAGCATTGACTCGATGGAGTGCTAACTGCTGCACACTGTAACCATGGCCACGGTCTTTGATTTCGTCGGCGATATTGCGAATGGCGAGCATGGAAGATTGCGACTTACGCCCCGCCACAAAGGTGCCAAGCCCCTGTGAACGCTCTAGCACCCCATTGTCTGTCAGTTCCGTCAAGGCACGGCGCGCCGTCATGCGGCTACAGACAAATAGCTCGGCGAGCTGGTTCTCCGAGGGCACGCGGGCATTCTCTTCCCACTCACCGGACTCGATACAGGTGATAATGTATTGCTTAATTTCTGCAAACTTAGGAATAGCCAAAACATTTCCTCGGTATAAGAATCTAAAATCTAGTAGGTGCTAGCCACTCTTTCAAACGTTCGAAATTGCGGCTACAATCCTAGCTTGTATATACAAGTAAATACAAGCTAGCTCACATAACTTTCGATAATAAAGAGTTTGCGGGGCCAAAAAACCAACGCAGCGAGGGATAAAGATGTCTTGGGATCAGGTTTGGATAGACGTTAATTTAGCAACAATGGACCCTTCCATATCAGCACCTTATGGTGCGATTACCGATGCAGCCATTGCAGTAAAAGACGGTAAAATTGCCTGGTTAGGCCCACGCAGTGAACTGCCCACCTTCGATGTGTTGTCCATTCCTGTTTACAGGGGCAAAGGCGGCTGGATCACTCCAGGATTGATCGACGCCCATACTCACTTAGTGTTTGCTGGCAATCGCGCTAATGAATTTGAGCTACGCCTAAAGGGCGCCACCTACGAGGAAATCGCCCGCGCCGGCGGCGGGATTATTTCGACGGTTAACGCCTGCCGTGAGGCCGACGAAGCCGAGTTATTTGACCTCGGTCGCCAACGTTTAAATGCCTTAGCAAAGGAAGGCGTCACTACGGTTGAGATTAAATCTGGCTATGGCTTAGATACCGAAACTGAACTCAAAATCCTGCGCGTGGCCCGCGAACTCGGCCAACATCACCATGTGGATGTGAAGACCACCTTCCTCGGTGCCCATGCGGTGCCACCCGAATTTAAAGACAATAGCGACGGCTATGTCGACTTAATAATCAATAAGATGCTGCCTGCGGTGATTGCCGAAAACCTCGCCGATGCGGTGGATGTATTCTGTGAAAACATCGCCTTTAACCTAGAGCAAACCGAGCGCGTACTGAGCGCCGCCAAGGCTGCGGGTTTACAAGTCAAACTGCATGCCGAGCAATTAACCAATATGGGCGGCAGCGCACTGGCCGCACGTCTTGGCGCTAAGTCGGTTGATCATATTGAATATTTGGATGAAGCAGGCGTAAAAGCCCTAAGCGAAAGCGGCACCTGCGCCGTGCTGTTACCGGGCGCGTTTTACTTTTTGCGGGAAACCCAAAAACCGCCAATCGATTTATTGCGCCAATACAACGTGCCTATGGTGCTCGCCAGTGACTTTAACCCCGGCTCATCGCCCATTTGCTCGACCCTGTTGATGCTGAATATGGGTTGCACCCTATTCCGCTTAACGCCGGAAGAAGCCTTAACTGGCCTAACACTCAATGCCGCTAAGGCGCTTGGGATTGAAGATAACGTCGGCAGCTTAGTGGTCGGAAAACAGGCGGATTTCTGTCTGTGGGATATTTCAACCCCAGCACAACTAGCCTATTCCTACGGCGTCAATCCCTGCAAAGATGTAGTGAAAAATGGCAAGCTTATTCACCAATAAACGGCTTAAGCGTAAGATGGATTATGCCTTGCTGAATTAATTCTTACTTAAATAAAGTCTTTAAACTGTAAACTTAACGGGGATAACTAAAATCCCCGCTTGAATTACCACTTAACGATGGCAGACAAGGTAAGTATCTTCTGAGATCCCACGTATACCTCTCCCCTACATTCGGCACTAAATTAGGGCTCATCCCAACAAATTTATTCCCTATCGCACTTATTGCAGTAATGTAATAATTACGTGTAATGTATGTAGCTCACAATAATAAGCGACTAGCTTGCATAGTTGTTGATTGATTCATCTATAAATCATTTTTAAAGGACATTTGTCGTAAGGATACACTCTTCATGAAGCAATTTTTGCTACTAATCTGTGTCGGCTGGCTGTTAAGCGGTTGCATACAACCCATCTCAAAGTTAAAAAACGATCAAGACAGGCCGCTCGATAGCAACACGGGTTATTTGCTGATGTCGGTGGATACCAATGTAGACTTACACAGCATAATGCTTAGCGGCACTAAGTACCTGCAACTGACTGCACAAGATTTAAAATTTGGCTCTAATTACATCATGGTTGATGTGCCCGCGGGTGACTATGAAATTAGTGATATCAAATTAAATCGCTATCTAAAAATAGGGCTAACAGATGATATGTGGAATTTTCATGTTGAACCTGGAAAAATAAACTATATTGGCCATTTGAGTATTGATGCAATATGGAGTTATTTCTCATTTGATGGCGTTAGAGCTATTTTAGAAAACCAATCAACCAACGCACTCGAGTATTTAGAAGATCATTTCCCTAAAATTTACCAAGTAAGAGAACTACATTACGCAGGCCCAGGGGAAGATCATTTCTTTGAGTACGCCCGTAAAGTTAAAGAAGGGGCTGTACAATGAAAAATCTATTTATACTATTTACTTTTATATTTGGATTAAGTGCGAATCATTCCATTGCATCGCCCATTCCTGCAAATAAATTATTTGCCAACTCAGCATTAAGCAATCTGCAATTTTCACCCGATGAGAAATATATTTCCGGCGAAGTTATTGAGGAAAAAGGTAAGTTTCTATCATTAATTAATGTGGAAACCAATGAATACACGAACATCATTCAGTTAGATGCCGATGAAAGCATTACAGAATATGCTTGGCTAGACAGTAACAGTATCTATGTAAAATATTTGCAAGGGCGGAACAGCTTTCAAGCCGTGCTAGACATCATCCACAAGGATGGCGTTGTACGGTCAAAAACCAATCGATTAACGTTCGAAGGCTCCCTTGTTAGGGTCAAACCTAACTCAGGAACCCTATTATATGGTTATAACAGCCGTAATAGTGAGTATCAAAAGTTATACGAAGTCACAGTAAATGAATTAAAGAACAAGGTATTTTCATCAAAAACCTTAGTTGATGATGATCTTCGAAATGTTTTTGGTTATTTCTTTGATGAAAATAAAGAAATGCTGTTTGCATTAACGCTGGATAAAGATGCAAAAAAAGTTGACTTTCACTATCGATTCCTTACGAATAAAAGATGGCAACACTTGTTTAGTTTGACATCGGACAAAGAAACCTTTATCCCGCAACATATTATCGATAACAATACCATGTATGTGCTTAGTAATCAGAGCACAGACAAAGTCGCGTTGCATAAATTCGATATAAAACAGCAAAGAGTGACCGAACTCGTTTATGAAAATCCAAAATTTGATTTAATAGACAGTACTTTTGATGAAAACAATCAATTGCAGTCCGTATCATTTTACGAAAATGGCCAGTTAAATACACAATATTTTGATCAACAGGCTAATCTCCAACAGGCAGTATTTAAGCATTCATTCCCTAATAAGCATACGGTAGTGACAGCGACCTCACCGAGTGGCAAGTTCAGTGCATTATATGTTTATGCTTCTGATGATCCAGGCACTCGCTACGTTTATAACAATGAGACGAAAAAAGCGTTTTTACTCTCTAAAGTGCTACCCAATCTCGAAGGCTACACCTTAAGTAAAACCGAAGCCTTTACGGTTGAATCCGATACTGGCGTATCCGTGGAGTCATACCTCACACTGCCCCAATCGGATAATGCAAATGGTGTGCTATTAGTTATGCCCCACGGCGGCCCAGTTGGTATCCGCGATTACGATGGCTTTAATCCGGAGAGCCAATACTTCACTAGCAGAGGATTTGCGGTATTAAGGGTGAATTTCCGCGGCTCAGCCGGATATGGAAAAGCCTTTCTTACAGGTGGTGTAGGTCAATTTGGATTAGACATAGAAAAAGATATCACAGCAGCGGTGGAACATGTTCGAGCAAAACACCAATTTAAACGTAGCTGCGCTATAGGTGCCAGTTATGGTGGCTACTCATCTGTGATGCTCGCCATTAAACATCCAGACCAATACCAATGTGTCGTCGGCGCATACGGTATTTACGATCTACCTTTACTCTTTAATTCCAGCAACATCAAAGCAACCGAAGAGTTTCGCCAAATGACGGCAAATGCCGTCGGTAAATACAGCGCTGAATTAAAGGCAACATCACCGGTTTATTTGTCCGATAAAATGAATGCTCCCTTGCTATTGATTGCTGGCACTGAGGATATGACCGCCGAGCTAGAACATAGCCACAGACTTGAATACGTTTTAAAAGCGAGGGGGCGAGCACCGGAAACCTTGTATTACAAGAAAACCGGACACGGGCACACGAATCTCTATTGGTTGCAGCATGAAACGATTAGCACGGCAGATTTTTTACAGCGCACATTAGAGCTGCCTGAGTACGAATCTACAGTCACGGATAAAAAAGCGTTAGCCGCACTCGCCGAAGATTATGTAACCCTTGGTGATGCCCGTAACTGGGAGACTAAGATAGAACTCAATAAAGGGCTAGCCATGGAGTATTACCTTAGGGCAGCTAAAATGGGCAGTGGTCGAGCAAGCTTTCTCGTTGGCATTAAACATTATGATAACGAAGAAAAGCTCGCTTCAATTTCTTGGTTTGAAAAAGCAGCTGAAGCAGATTTTGCGCCAGCTAACTATATGCTAGGACTGATGTTCACTGGTGAAGATGGCATGACCACAGATCTTGCCAAATCCTTCCACTATTTTGAGTTAGCTAATGAGCAAGGTGCCGACGCTAGGGCAAGGCTAATGATGGCCAAAGCGTTATGTACAGGCGCTGGTGTAAGCAAAGACGTAAGTCGCTGTGCAGAACTCCTTGCCTTGTCTGACTTGAAAGCTAAGCCCACTTACTTACAAAAAAATGAAGTCACTAAAGCGAGTTTGTCTTTGCAATCACAGGTAATCGCTGAGATTTTTGCTGAGACTGATTTTAATTCGGGTGAGTTGCAGCTGCTGCAGAATATGATAAATAGCGAACTGAAAATTAAGTTAAAACCTTTAGCTCTCGATGATGTCGCGGCAGGCATTATCATTGATTCCACGGGAAGCAAGGGCAAGAGTGAAATCCAAGTTGCTAAAAACGTAAAGTTTAATCCCGGAGATGTTATCGGGACGGTATTTGCGGTTGATATGGCATCCAAGCAAGACAATGTCGGTCTAACGTGCAACTGGAGTTACCTAGACGCAGAAGGGAATAGCAAATCACTCCATAATCATTTGCTATGGGGCAATAGTGATAATCAGGAGTGGAGCTGTACTCATAAAATACTTCCAGAGGATCAGCCAACGGGGACTTATGTAGTCACCTTACGTGATCTGTCGGATAGTGTCTTGTTAGTAAAAGAATTTAACATGATTCAATAATCGAAAATGACGTGCCTAGGTTAAACACTTAATGATGATCGCATGATGTTCCACAGGGTATAGCACCTAGGTGCGCCTGCGCTTAATCTCATAACAAGCCGTCCTAAAAAGTCCCTCTGAACCACTTAGAAACAGAGGGACTGCTTAGGCCTCACCCGTCCGATAAAGTGAGCGACAATTAGGAACTACCATTTAACTATTTTGCCCTTTTCAGCAACCAAACGAGACTGAAATAAATGCACTTTCAGCCCTAATTCGCATTTTATTCTTCAAACTCACTATTTTGCTGGCACCCTAGAAAACCAGTGTCATTAAATAATCACCAGAATAAAATAAATAAACAACATGGGATGCAATTAATTATTTATAACGCTTGTCACACCATATAAAAATATCAATTTATAGAACGACAAACTGATTAGTACCTGCATAAACACTAAAGACATTTTGAGCCGAAAAAGTTCACTTATTTCGAGAGAATACGCCCGATATGGGCAAGATAAGCCGTTAAAATCGCCCTTTACAGCCGACGCCATACACAAAAAATTAACAGCAATCACACTTTAATGACATTTAGATTGTGGCATAATGCTGCGGTTTTTCTCGATTATCACTCTTTAATCGATTGAAACAAAATCATTCTGGGGTCCAGTATTGGCCGATATAAGGTCAAACTGAAAATAAAATAATAATGAGTAATGTTGATGATAAATAAATCCAAAATCGCAATATCTATGTTTATGGCGGGCTTGGCATTGAATGCCAATGCCGAACTGTTAATTAGTGAAGTACTATATGACACACCCAATAATGACAGTACCGAAGAATATATCGAACTGTTTAATCCAGGCTGCGATGCTATCGATTTAAGCCAGTATCAATTAAATGATAACGGTGCCAGCTTAAATCTCACAGGCACTTTAGCCGCGGGTCACTATTTGACCGTTGCAATCAATGCCGCGGGTTTTAACAACCTCTTTGGCACAACTGCCGATATCGCCCCCATGCCACTCACCTTAGGCAACTCCGGGGACTATGTTCGCCTCACCAAGGGCGCAGATGAAATTGATCTGGTCGCTTGGGAAGGCGGAATCTCAGGCTGGAGTCTCAATGTTCGTGATGTTTCCCTCGTTCGAACGACTAGCCTCAACACTAAGTCTCAAACGGATTGGGCCGCAGCCATCAATGCTGGGACGCCGGGCAGCGGCAACTTAGCCTCACTATGCGATACCAGTGGTGGCTCTACACCCCCAACGACCAATGACAATCTGCTTGAACCAGGCGAGAGCCAGCTCAACCTCAGTGCGGCCCAGGGCCAAGTGCTTAAATTTGTCGCCGATGTGCCAGAAAATGCCACTGAACTGAGCTTCACCATGAACGGTGGCAGCGGTGATGCCGATATGTATGTCCGTTACGGTAACGAGCCAACGACCAGCCAATATGACTGCGCACCTTACCTTTCTGGTAACAATGAATCCTGTCCTATCGCAAACGCAGCGGCAGGACGTTATTACGTCAATCTAGTGGCTTATCAGAGCTTTAGCGGCATTAGCTTAACGGTTAATTACACTATGCCCACCCCCACATATCCCGATAACGGTTCTGGCGGAAACACCGGTGGCACCACACCGGATCCCGATGGCTATAGCTTCAATAGCTATTACGCGAATGCGATAGGGAAAAGTGGTAGCACACTAAAAACCAGTTTAAACCTGATTATTCGAGATCAGACCCAATTCAGCTATGCGCAGGTTTGGGATGGACTGAACTACACCGATGAAGATCCAAATAATAGCAACAATGTGATCCTGTTATATACGGGCCGCTCAGAACCGAAAACCAACCGTGCGGGCATGAGCAGTTCCTTAGATGCTTGGAATCGGGAACACGTCTGGGCCAAGAGCCATGGCTTCCCCAATAGCAGCCAACACGCTTATACCGACCTTCACCACTTACGCCCAGCGGATGTGACAGTCAACAGCACTCGCGGTAACAAGGACTTCGCCTTAGGAGGCACACCGCTGAGCGAAGCGCCGGCAAACAAGACAGACAGCGATAGTTTTGAACCTGCCGATATGGTTAAAGGTGATGTCGCCCGTATGGTCTTCTATATGGATGTGCGTTATCAAGGTGGGGATAACAGTGGAACGCCGGATCTGAGCGTAGCGAAGGGCACGACAGGTGAAGGGGAGCCCTTACTCGGCGATCTTTGTACCCTATTGGGCTGGCATATCCAAGATCCCGTGAGTGATTGGGAACGTCGCCGCAATAATCGCGTTTATGAGCAACAACACAATCGCAACCCGTTTATCGATAACCCACAATGGGCTGCAGATATCTATAGTGCCTCATGTAACTAATCCCGTTACTTAATCCTCCAAGCTAAGCCCGACCTAGGTCGGGCTTATTATTCTCAGCTATTCCCAACCAGCTATATTAAACATTTCCGCCCAATGCGTTATTCCCGCAATGCTTCTACGCGGGTTGTTAAACTTCTGAGTCAGTTCTTAAAAGATTTGATTCATCTGATGAAAAACGTCCTCAAATAGCAACAAATGGGGCGCGAGAGCAGGGTTTAGCGGAGGGCGTGAATCAGCCTGAGATAGAGTGATTTATGGGCACTATTTAAGGTAAAACGACCATAAGAAAATCTATAGCTGACGCCCGCCTAAGGGGCTGGAAACGCCACGCGTTGACAGTCCCTCTTGAGGCGTTTGTTATATGATTAGAGCCCAAAATCGCTTAAAGTCACACCAAAATAAGGAGTCAAAATTTCTAATTCAAATTGTTCGACTTCATGTTCAGGTACACGCGTAAACGTAGAATTATCATTAGGAGTCCACCATTTGTGTTCACCAGAGTAACTACTGCGATTATTGGAAGCAAAGATGAACTTAAACTCTCTTTCTAACCAACCATCACCATACTTTGAAAATAGGTTTGCCGGTCCAATAAACTGACCAAGAAGGTAAATGCCTTCATTCCCATGAGTGAGGTAAAAGTAATCACCAATATTTGCATTAATAAAATCTTCTGCTTGAGATGTAGAGGAAGTACCTTTACCTCGCGTATCTTTATGAACGTAAACCAGTCCAGAATTGATAGATTCAATAAGATCTCGAAATTCAAACTCACGCGTACCTTGAGATAATTTCCAAAATTTAGGTTGCATTATTCATCTCCATTAAAATCAGTCACAAAAATTAAAAAATCACATAACGCTGCCATAAGGGGTGACAGCCAGCGGCTTGCCGCGTCGTGGCTGGCACCCCATGGCGCGAAGCGCCCTTAACGGCTTTGTTAACTTATAACTCGTCCCGCGAAAAATCAGTGATACTATCTCCGAACTGACTGATGGCTCTTTCCTTCAACGGATTTAGTAACAGACGCAGCTCGACCAGATCGTTGCCAACATCAGCAATTTCATCCGGGTCATCTGAAGTTTCGCATGTTTCTGCCATTTGTTGTTCGAGCGCTATGAGGCCCTCGAGCACGTACTTAAGCTCTGACTCTGCAAGTTCAAGCTTGAACTGACTCATACAACTTTTCCTTCTTTCTTAAAAACCCGAGATGCTTTTAGGGCCATTTCCTCAAGAAGTCCTTTGAACTTGTCGACCGGCATATTCCGAGTGGGCGAAATAGAGTAATGATGTGGCTTATCCTGAACCATCTTTAATCCATGAGGCGGCTGGGTGTTCGGTGGAAACCTCCAAACCCAACCGGTCATCGGCGCATTGTTGATACCTTCTTTATCGAACACGCTGATTCCTTTTCCGTTCGCGATGATAACCTTAATTCCATTTACGGTTGTGACATCGACATCGCGAGCTCGAACATTAGATAGACGAGGACTTGAGGCATTTCCAAGACGGAAAAGCTCTTCGGGTAGGATGTAAAATTCCTTTGGGTACATAATGATCTCCATATCGTTGATAAAAAAGTTAACGTCTTAGTATTTATGCGCTGCACTGTTTACCTCATTAGACCAGTAAAAACGCGCATGATTAACTAACTGTATTACAAAGAACTTATCAGCTTTCCATCAAATACACCATCCGCAAAAACGCGCATGCGCGTTTTTCAAACCTATTATCTAACCAAAATAAATTTAAGTAATTAATTTTTAATAATTTTATCTTTACAGGATTGGGATAAAGCGCACGTATATTGACTAAAAAGCACTCAAAACCACGCATTTTTGAATACAACTGTATAACGATCCAGTTTCAGCCACTCATGGTAAATCTGCTGAAAGCAAAACTAGATGAGCATTAATTCAAATGGCCTCAGAAAGCCCCTTTATCGACATCATAACCCAATTCTCCTGGTACCAACGCCACTGCCGCAGTTATTATCTGAATTCTGGCCGCCGCTACCATGGTAGGTTTCAGCATCTAGATTGATGATTTAACTGCAATTAATGCAGGAAAAGTAATTATTGACGAAATCCCCCCAACTAGTGCCCGAGGCTATACGTGAAAATGGATCGCCGTAGGGACTGGCACCTAAGTATTGGATGGTTCCATCTTCAACTTTGAGTCTTGCCAGTAAGATGGCTTCGGTTAAATCCCTTTGTGCTTTAATTAACCTCTTAATATCTTGGCACTTATCGCAACTCTTCCTTGACCATAAACGTCTTAGTATCTATGCGTTACGCTGTTTGCAAGGCATAAACCGCTTGTTCACTCAAACTTAAATATGACCACGGCCATATCAGTGTTAATGGGTAAAAATAATGCCCTAAATTCCCTATCGACACCCTACTTTTTCCTTGTAATATAAAGCCTTTACTATTGTTAAGGGCCAAGAAAGACAATGTATATTCCCAAGAACATGATCATGTCAGGCAATGAGGCCATCACAAATTTTATTGCCCAGAACAGCTTTGGGTTGATGGTTTCTGGCTCACTTAATGCGACCCATATTCCCTTTGTGCTCGATGCGACAGCGGGCAAAAATGGCGTGTTATATGGTCATGTTTCAAGGGCTAATTCGCACTGGCAGGAAATAGCAAACCAGCGAATATTAGTCGTTTTTAGCGGGGCACACTCTTATATTTCTCCCACTTGGTATGATGCTAAACCTGCGGTGCCGACATGGAATTATACGGCGGTACATTGTTATGGGGTTGCACTCTTACTTAATGATGACGAAACCCAAGCCGTTTTAGATAAACTAGTGGCGCAGTATGAACCGAAATTACTGCAAGATAAGCAGCTTATGCCAGATGAGTACCAGCAAAAACTGCGACAGGCCATAGTCGGTTTTAAGATTGTGATTGATGAAATACAAGCGAAGGAGAAGCTCGGTCAACATAGATCCAGTGGCGATCAACAGGGCGTTTTTAGCAGCTTAAGTGCCAGTCCCCATCCCGATGCTAAACAGCTAGCTCAATATATGCTTCAACGCGATATTGGTAGAGGCAATAAATCAGATAACTAACCTAGTTTTACTCAGCTTCCTATCGGTTAACTTCTCTGCATATAGGCTCAAGAAATAGACTCTAGGCAGAGTCACACTAACTAATCAATTTGCGATCAATTTGATAGAAAATACGCCAGAGGCAGAGGATTTAAGTTATCTACCCAGCCTATAATAGCCTCAGCCAGTTTGGAATGGGATTGTGGTAAAAGATAGCCTGCTCTAGGTCGATCAGGCTATCGTTTCTTTTACGCAGTGAGTTAATCTATGCCTTCATTGCAAGCCTAACTGCCTATGGGACATAGTAAAATCTCCAAGAAGACGAAGTTAGTTTAAAACTCTTTCTTCATGGTCATCCACTTGATGATAGAACTTCACTTCTTTAATTTTTTGCTCTGACTCTTCTTCGGTTAACACTTCTTGTTTGACTAGCCATTTGAATTTGTTGATCTCATTGCCCAACTCATTCTCTGGGTTGATATCTGCATACCAATGGGCAAGTTGCACTTTGCGACGCGCCATTAATTCTGCAATCAACGCATCATGGTGTTTGTCTTTAATGATAAAAATGTTGGCGCCTTCAGCTTTAAATACCGTATAGGTCACCTTAGTCATTAATGCCCATGTTAAGCAGGCAGCCCCAATAAATATCCACATGGGGTCAAAGTAAAAGACACCTCGCATAAAACTGCCGTAGCCACTTTGAAAAAGGCCAAGCACTATCCACAACACCCCAACGTTTCTAAGCCAATCATTTTGTTCAATTTGCTCGGAGCGCTTAAGGGGTAAATCACCGTAATAAACTTCAACATCCCCTTTGCCTGAAGCATCTTCATAGGCGTATTGGAACTGCTCTTGCCCCAAACTAAAGGTGTGTTTGTTTTTTCCCTTTTTTTGTATTACTTCCATTTTTTATCCTTTATCACTCATTCATCCAAAACAATGATATTTAAACAACTTATTGGCTTTTGAGTCAACAAATTAGCAACATTTTGATTCAGTTGATAGTGCCACAATACCCAAAGATGTTGAGTGCTAAAAACATGCAAGGCTTAAGCAACGCCAAAAATCCCATTCAACATTAGCAACAAAATTCTTGCGGTTTGGATGCAATAAACTGCTAGGATAACCGCTCAACTTTGAGGTTGATCACATTTATGCATGGTTTAACACTTTAGGTTTCTCTGCCAAACCACGGCTTAACCTGATACCCACCTTATGAGTAATTCGATGAAAAGAATAATAAATAGCTTAATAATAGGTCTGTTAGTCACGGGTTGTAGCGATCCAAACGATACGCCAGCGACTCAAACAACAGCGCAAACTTCGGCGCAAAATGCCACTCAAGCCGTGAGCCTTAAGCAGCAATTATCGGCCATTACCCAGAGGTATTTCGCCCTAAGACCCGAGATTGCCACCTATTATGGCGTGCCCGATGCGCAAGCGGGCAAAGGGGTGATGTCAAAACTCACCGACTACAGTCCATCCGCTGAACAGCATCGCCGTGAAGCCCTTAAAACCATACTGAGTGAGCTGAATGCTATCGATAGCAGCACCCTTAGCGCCTCCGAGCGAGTTAGCCTTAACTCGATAACATCCGAGGTGAAAGGTGCACTACTTCCCGCCGAAACCATAGCCTATGGCACTATGCTCGGCGAGTACGGTGTATGGTTTTTACCCTATTCAGTCAACCATTTATCTGGATTACATGTTGAATTCCCTGGCTATATGGAGGACAAATTTGCCGTCACTAATACCGCCGAGGCTAAGGCTTACCTTAACCGTTTAAGCCTGTATCTCGCGGCTATGGGTACCTTAATCGACAAACTCGCTCAAGATGTGCAGATGGGGGTGATCCCACCGGATTTTATTATCGATAAGACCATAGCCAATTTGCAGCAGCAGTTAGTGCACCATGCCAATGAGCATCCCTTAGTCAGCAGTTTTAACGCTAAGTTAGCCGCCGCCAAGGTGCCTGAAAGTGAGGCTTTAGCCAATTCCGCCGCCGAGTTAGTTGAAACTCACTATTACCCCGCGACTCGCCAGCTGATCTCTGCATTGCAAAGCGTGCGTTTAAAGGCGTCCCATATTGCGGGGATCGGTCATTTGCCCCAGGGCGCTAAGTTGTATCAGGCGATGATTAAGCATCTTGCCAACTCGGACAAAACCGCCGAGGAAATTCATCAACTCGGTCTCGCGGAAGTCGCCCGTATCACGGCTGAAATGGACGCTTTACTGAAAAAAGTCGGCTATCGCAAAGGGACTGTGGGCGAACGTATGCAAACACTGCTACAGGATCCTAAATATCTCTACCCAGATACCGCCGCAGGTAAACAGCAGTTAATGGCGGATATTCAAGCCAACCTTGCGCTAGTCAATGCCAAATTACCCCTATGGTTTGGCCGCTTACCCGATCAACAAGTCGCAGTTGAAGCCGTGCCCGACAGCCGCGCCGCGGCCACCAGTGGCGCATTTTACGATGCACCGTCCCAGGATGGGACGCGTAAGGGGACATTTTGGATAAGTCTGTACGATATGGCGGCGCTGCCATCTTACTCGCTGCAAACCTTGACCTATCACGAGACCAATCCTGGCCATCATCTGCAAACTATTATCGGCCTATCGGATAGCTTACCGCTGCTGAGCACCATTTTTTACTCTAATGCCGCTGGTGAAGGCTGGGCCCTGTATGCCGAGCGTCTTGCCGCGGAAATGGGGATTTACCAGGATAACCCCATCAACAACATTGGCCGCTTACAGTCAGAACTGCACCGCGCCGTGCGTCTAGTGGTCGATACTGGCATGCATGCCAAAGGCTGGAGCCGCGAACAAGCGATTGATTATGCCGTAAAAACAGAAGGCATCCACCACTCCGAGGCAACGGGCGAAATCGAGCGTTATGTGGTTTGGCCGGGACAAGCCTTAGGTTATAAATTAGGCGAGCTTAAAATTATCGAACTACGTGAAAAAGCCAAGCAAACCTTGGGCGATAAGTTTGATATCAAAGTCTTCCATGACAGGCTGCTTGAAAACGGCGCCCTACCATTGGATCTATTAGAGCAAAAGATTGATCAGTGGCTCGAAACGGCAACGGCTCCCGTAACAACGGCTTAGGGCTTTGTAAAATCAGTAAGATAAATTCAGGGGCAGTCAAATACTGCCCCTGAAATTATGCACTAATCGACCTTGATACACCCAAATATCAAGCCCAGAGCCAGTCTGTGTTAGGCCCAACCCCAATAAATGCCGCGATGTTTATACCACAGCCAATTCAACAGCTTCTAAACGGCTCACACGGTTTGTGAAAACCGACGACTACGGCGCTGTAATAACCAAAAAATCATTAAAACACCAAAGGTTGCGGCAAAAAGGGTTAATGCTCTGGCAACACCGTAAAAATTCGTCAGATTAAAGGACACCCCATCGGACCAAAGTACCACTAAACCCAATGGCATTTGCAGTGCAATCGCCGCAAACCAATCGAAGGGTAATCGAGGAAAAAGCCGGTGATATGTAAAAAGTATCAGCCCCGAGAGCAAGATTAACAGCCCGGCATCATGGGCTCCTAAACCCAGATAGACAGGACTGTCATGGCTAAGATTGGCAACACTCCCGAGCAAGGCGTACATATAACCCGCACTGGCAACCAGTGCAAAACTGAGAAAGCTCAATACCGCTAAGAGAATACCTAAGCCAAGTGCGGGTAAATATTTCATAAACTGCCTCATCAATGCTGGGCGCTCAACCTCATCTATAAAACCATCAAGTTGAATAAATTAAGTCGAAAGAGAGTAAAGCTACAATAACAGCCCCAATTTCCCTTAGCTATTAAGACTATAGTCTTATGGCTAGCACATACTTGTGCGCAATATACAGTGAGCAACCAGGCAAAAATGTTCCGCCCACTGTTAATACACTTATTGAGCCGCCTGATATTCAGCTAACTGTTTGCTGTATTTGTTTTGGAAAAATGGATGATCCGTTAATTCAAGCGCTTGCTTCTCATACTTAATGGCCTCGGCCAACTGACCCTGGCTTGCATAGACACTTGCCAATGCATGGCAGACCTCGAAAGCCGTTGGAATCGCTGCTAAGGTTTGCAAATAAATATCGATAGCTTTGGTGGGGTCGGTCGTCTCGAAAGAACTTGCCAACGCGATAAGCGAATCGGTAGCGGGCACATCAAATCCATATTTGTCATTCGACAGGGTTTTATAATGCGCCAAAATGGCTGCTGCGCCCTGGCGTGATATTGCCGAGTCAGGCTTAAGCACTTGGTGTACATCGTTAAAAATCGCTTCAATACCATAAGCCGTCGCCAAAATAGGTTGGGTCATATAGTAAGTGCCATCGAAGCGCTTGATGCGATAGTCGAGTGCATCCGTGGCATTTGCTTTGATGATGGCTTCGAGCTTGGCAAAGTCCGCTAACTGATTTTGTTCGAAATCACTGTCGCTAGTGCTCATAAAAAGGAATCTTGGCTTACCTTGCATCCCCGCGAGCTTCTTAGCTGCATCGGTCATCACAAAGGCGTAGTTATCATCCAGTACCGGACTTGCGGCGATGTACGCATTAAATAAGCTTGGGCGATTCAAAAGTGTGTAGAGACTAAAAGTGGCATTGCCAGTGAAGCCATTGAGGATCCGAAAACCATTCGTGCGATATTGTTTATCGATAGCGGGCAGTAGATCTCGCTCCATAAAATCTAAAAACTGCTGATTTTCTTGCTGCTTAATGGCTAAGCTTTTTAACTCACCCAAGCCAGCATGACCATCTGGTGCCGTCACGATAATCGTTTCCAGCCAAGGCCAGCCGCCGTTATGGCTCATCCAGTCTTCCATTCCAGCGAGATAGCCATGGCTACGAGGGTGTAAATCCACCAATACCACATAGCGTTTATCCGCTTTCGATTGGTAACTGGCCGGTAATGTCACCTTAAAGTCAGCGGGCTCAGTTAACAGGCTCGAACTGACCTTTAACATCTGTGGTTGAGCGGGAAAGGTATTATCGGCATTTGCCGACACATTGAAGAATGCAAAGCTGTAAATCACCAGCAGAATTAATAGCGTACGCATAAATTTCATTCCTTGAAAATCAACTAGATGGGCATAGACCAAAGTTAACATTCGTATTATTGAAAGTAAATCCGGCATGTCGACCTAGCCCTTTAGCCAAACACAGCCTAGGCATCAAACATTCCCATTCTGGCTGTGATAGCTGTGGTAAGAGTCACGAAATCCACTAGCCAATTGTGCCAATAACGCTTAGGATCTAGGTTGCATTTTTAAGCCAACATATTGTGGAGTATCAAAACATTATGGGTATCAGAGCCATAGTCGTAGACACAGCGGGCACCACGACAGACCTAAACTTTATCCAAGATGTACTATTCCCCTATTCTGTCAAAGCCTTGCCAGACTTTTTAGAACAGAACCAACACAATGTATTGGTTGAAAACTGTATTTGTGACACTAAAGATATCGCCCTAGAACCCGAGGCGGACCTTGCGCGCGTGACTGAAATTTTGCAGCAGTGGGTCAGTGAAGATCGTAAAGCGACGCCACTGAAAACCCTGCAGGGGTTAATCTGGAAACAAGGCTATGCCCAAGGCGAATTTAAGGGCCATATCTTCCCGGACTTTATTGAAGCGGTGAAACGTTTTAGCGCGCAAAAACTGCGTATTTACAGCTTTTCATCGGGTTCTGTCGATGCGCAAAAACTGTTATTTAGCCACAGTGCGTGCGGCGATTTAACCGAGATGTTTAACGGTCATTTCGATACCCGTACCGGCAATAAACTGGATAAACAGGCCTATGCGAATATCCTCAACACCATCAGCTTAAGCCCTAAGCAAGTACTGTTTGTGTCTGATGTAGTTGAAGAATTAAAAGCCGCCGAGGCTGCAGGCATGATGACCTACCAGATGGTACGCGACAGCAAACAGCGCACCGGTGAGTTTCGCAAAATCAGCAGCTTCGATGAGCTAGTGATCGAATAACGCCTCCGCCAGCTGACTTAGCCGATAAAATAAAAGCGACCTTCTGGTCGCTTTTATTTGGCTGTTTAGCTGCTCTTCACAACCAACGGAAACGCAGCCGATATGCACTTTTTCACTTCGAAGCGATAACCATAATGCGCTTTTTTATCCGGTGTGATCTGTAACATCTCGTAATCATTCAATTCAATCACATTAGACTCGGCGGGTTTCTCACACCGTGAACGACCATTGGCCTCGAATGTAAAGGCAAAACTCGCTAGCAATTGTCGCACTAAGTGTTGATATTGAGCCCGCACCGATGCATAGGTTTGCTTACGTTCCTCCTCCTCGCGTTCTTCGGTGCTTGGCTCCCGTGCATTAGCACCTTGGTCATTTTCAAGGGTTGGCTTAATCAGAACCAAATCAAGGGCTGGAGCCTTAGTCTCCCCTGTTGTATCCGGTGTCAGCCCTAATACTGGTTCAATGGCACGCTGTTCAGGGGTTTGTTGGCTTGCCGTGATTAAATCGGCATATGACGTTTCAATACTGCCCTCTAAATCGATCAGCAGGCTCAAGTGATACAGCACCACAGACGCTAACACAATGCGGACCAAAAAGGTCGTTTTACGAAATGAGGTATGCGAGGTGAGCCGTAACGATTTGACACCTAAAGGTTTAAGTAAAAAGATCAACACTAAATAAATGGGAATAATCAGCTGCAATGCCAGCAGTAAAATGGCACTCACCATCAAAAACCAAGCGGGCATATAGAGTAAAATCGCTAAGTTATGGGTGTAATCTAGATGACTCGCCGAAACGCCAACCACTTCGTTCACTATGGCACCGGACCAACCTAAGGCAAAGTTGGCAATGATGGCATAAAACAGCAGTAGCACAGCTTTGCCCGCGAGGCTGTGCCAGACCCGCTCGAACACAGGCCAAAACTCGATGGCCATAGCGATCACGGCAACCGAGGCAACTAAGCCCATTCCATTGGAACTAAAGGCGAGTATCAAGGCGATAAGATACAACTTTTGCGCAAAGGATAACTTAGCGACCCCTTGGTTTAAGTAACGCCATAACTTGCTTAATCCTAGCTGGAGCTTGCTAGGCAAAGGCTCAGTGACTTGCCGTAGATGCTGGCGAGCAGATTCAGTGTAACGATCTAAATTCATTATTATTTTAAATTCCGTTTACGATTAAGACGTGCATGAGTTGCCGATATAAGCTGCGAAACCTATGGCGACACTCGTATCACCTATGCCAGTGTAGCGATTAACTTTAGCAATTCGCTAGCAAAACCTGCCGAATCGCCCCTTAGCGGCGAAATGAATCTCCCGCGAGATTCTATGTCGATGATGCGGAACAGAAATACCGTTTAAAGGGATTTGGAAGTATTTCAGTCAGCTTAGCTAAGCCCTGCACATACCTTTGATTACCCATCTTTGACTCCTGTTGGATTGACCACAGAAGCCAGCTTACGCCTTAGAGTTAACTCTAAGTCAACGGTTGATTGATAAACCCAATCCATTGCGCCTCTTTTTCCGCATAGTCGCGGTGCCCGCTCGCATTTCGCACCACAGACTGCAGCAGGCCGATTTTCTCGTAATATCTGAGCGTGTGCGCCGACAAACCAGTGAGTGCAGCAAACTGACCTATATTCATAATCTAACGATCCGCAGGATGGTTAACGCCATCATTCGTGGGCACATTGTCTAGTTCGAATGGATTGACGCCTTCGAGGCAACCAATGTTGTAGCCATACTCATGGGGATTGGAACGCCGCTGGTGATGGGTGTAAATACCACGGCACCGCAATGGCAAGACGCTGTATGTTTTGGTTGAATAAGGGTTTTACCCACTTGTTTAATCACACTCGACTCCTTGTTTCGCTTAATGTTATCGCTAAATGCCCATAACGCTATGGCTTGTCGCTTGTTCTTTATACTGCTAGTCTGACCATCTTAAACGAGCGTTTCAACTCGGATTTTTATATGGGTAATTCAATGCAAAATACATCGGAAAGTACAATGGAAAAATTTCTCGCACAGCATCCCATAGTCACAGAAATACCCGTCGCCTGGGGCGAAATGGATGCCCTGCAGCATGTGAATAATGTCGTCTATTTCCGTTATTTTGAAACGGCGCGTATCGACTTCTTTAACCGCCTCTTCCCGCTAGATGCACTATACAAGTCAGGTATCGGCCCAGTGATCAGCGAGAATCAGGCCCGTTATAAGCGCCCAGTGACCTTCCCCGACACTTTATTGATTAGTGTCAGCATCAGCGATATTCACAGCGATAGATTTACCATGCATTATCAGGCTTTTAGTAAACAGCAGCAGGCTGTTACAACCCTAGGAACTTCGGTCGCAGTCATGTTTAATTTTAAAACTGGCAAGAAAGCCGAACTGCCCGAAGCACTGCTGACCATTCTCAAACAACACGAACTCGCCTAAACTATCCGAGTCCATAGATAAATGACCATTCACTTTAAACCATAGGGAAGCATATATGTCAGATAAAGGAAATATCGAGATAGCCATTGAACATCATATAGATAGACAACGTTTTGTGATCCCCTTCGAAGGCTATGAAGCTGTTCTGGAATACCAAATATCAGGCAAGGATATCGATTTTAATCGCACCTTTGTCCCCAACGAACTGCGCGGCAAAGGCCTCGCCGAACGCTTAGTTCGCCACGGCCTAAAGTGGGCCAAAAGCCAAGATCTCACTATCCAAGCCAGTTGCTGGTATGTGCAGAAGTTTTTGAGATAATAAACAACTTCTGCATAAATATTTTTACATTTAATTATCTAATATTAAAATACTCTACAAATGTGAGTTGTTTTTACGAGCTACCTTAAAATGAATAATGATATGTTGAATGCTAAGACTGAAAAGAAAAACTTCAGGGAGTACATGTCTGACTCGAATACATTAATAAGCTTCTTACTGACATTACTAGCAGTATTAGCCCCCACATTCAGAGGTTCAGACTTTTTAAAACAGCTTATTCAACTAAATATTGATGGATTACTTTTATATCAGGCTATTTTTGCTTTTTTCGCCCTAATTGCTGCATTTGCGATATTATTCACAGTTAATCGACTAGTTAGTCATGCAAAGGTAAGAAATACGTGGCGCAGATATGGATATTACGTTTTTGTATTTGCCATGCTTGGCGCTCTATCTTTAAGCCTGAGAGAGTTTTACGCTCCTTCATCTTCACTTAGTAACTACTTTTTAGAGAAAGAAGAGCGTATCAACTATGCCTCAGTACAAGTAGAAGCTGGTCTAGAAATCGAATTAGAATATTGTTCTAAATCAGGTTCCCAAGTAATCTGCAATCTTGATGTTCGTAATGTTTCAAATGAAGATTTAGAAGTCAGTGGAGTCGGTGACACCAGAATATTTGATCAAGAGAATACGAAAGCCGAATTGGAACGTATACACGTAGCAAATGAGTTCATACGGTCTTACCAAAAAATTTCACTGACCAAAAAGTCATCGACATCTTTGAAACTATTTTTCAAATACCCTACAGAATCCAATCCAACTTTAATTAAAAAACTTAGTTTTAATTTAGATTATTCTGAAGGAAGAAGAGCTTTAGCATTCCGAAACATAGCAATTACAAGCAGTATTTAATCTGAGAAATCAAACTAAATGAGCGCAATAGTTATTGCGCTCATTTATAAGTAATAATGTTAACTTTACTAAATCCAATAAACAGGGTAGTGACGCTTGGGATCGGTGGAGAGATTATTGACCACCAACGCGACCAGCAGAAGCAAGACTGAACCTAAAAATACCGGCATTATGGCGTAGAGGAAGCCGAGTTGATGCACATTTTCACCACCAATCAGGCGATCAATGCCGTTGCACCACCGGGGGGATGAAGGGTGCGAGTCAGGTACATTAATGCGATAGATAGAGATACGGCTAAGGCACAGGCAAGTACCATATAATCGGCAAAGACTTGGTAAACGGCGACTCCAATTAAAGCCGATAATACACTGCCACCAATCAAGTTTCTGGGTTGAGAAAACTCCGCCAGTGGTGCGCCGTACACCAGTACAGCCGAAGCACCAAAAGAGCCAATAACAAACATGGTCCCCATAAAATTGGCATTCATATGAGTCGCTAGGCTGGCAACTAAATAGATGCCACAGAAAGCCCCAATCCATGACCACACAATCTTTTTAAGTGGTTGTCTTGGTGGACAAATATCCTTTGAACGCATGCGGGTAAAATAGAATCTCATGGTTAATCCGAGCCGATAAAAATAAAACGATGCAGATTAAGTGATCTGCATCACAGTTAACGGGTCGAAAAATTAACGCTTTAGCCGCGCAATTGCAATTGCGCTGACCAAGGAGTGCGCAGATTAAGCGCTTTCACCACTCAAATTAGCGAGTATTTCGCGGATATCTTCGGGGATAGGGCGACTTTTTTCACAGCGGTAGTCGTAATGTACTAAGGTGGTTTTCACTTCAGCGGTCTTGTTACCCGCTTGCCAACAGCTTTGGGTCAGCTCGAAGCTACTATTACCGATGCGACTCACATAGGTTTTTATCGTCACACTCTTACCGTAGTAAGTTGGGGCGATAAATGCCACGGTAAAACCCGCAACGATAAGATTCCATTGGTGTAAATCCAGTTCTGGGTTAAAAATCTCGAAAATCGGCGCGCGAGCGGTCTCGCACCATACGGGGATCACTGTGTTGTTAATGTGTCCTAGACCATCAATTTCGGTAAATCTTGGGTGGATTTCTAGGCTGTATTCGGTGGCTGACATACAAACTTCCTTTTTATTATTTTATGAATGGAAGAGCGTGGTGATTATCGCAATTAACCCAAACCATCAAACTCATCCATTATCCTAAGCGAAACGGGTTCTAGCATCTAGAACTGGCAGCTCGCGGTTTCTGCGGTTTGCTTGCCATTAGCATCGTACTTTTTCATACAACCAGCCTTACCCATATCATAGATTGTTTCGTATTTGAGCTTGCCACTGCTGTCGTAGGACTTAAACACGCCATGGCTTTTAGGGTTTTCTAAGTGATAAATTGTGCGTCCTTTGGTGACGTGCGAATAATCGGAAAAACCCGGCTCTTCCTGATAAAGCACCCCTTTGATATAGCGCTTATGGATCACATGCTGTTCATCGATACGCAGCATTTCACTCGATAACTTGCCATTCTGGTCGTAACACACTTTATCCACGGCATAATTACTGTCGAGGTTTTCGATACAATTTATGGCACCATTATCAAAATACTCCCGCTGTATGCCACAGCGCGCAATGGCGTTATCCCAGTAATAAGGTTCACCATTCCACATTTCCCCCTCTTGTTGGCAATAGTTCCAAATATCCTTAACCTGTCCATTAGGATAGAAAGTGTAATGGGGGCCAGAGAGACGGTTATTCACTTGGTGACCATAGCTACGCAGGGAATAACCACCATCGGTGGAATAACGCAGACTTGGGCCGTATTCCTTACCCGCTTGGTAACTGGTGATATCTAATAAACGGCCATTGGAATCAAATTGATATGCTTTATCTAACAGGCCATTAGTGTAATAGGACAATTTATATAAGTTACCGCTGCTATGGTACTCGCGCTGCTCGCCGTGTTTTATCGATGATGTTTCTGTATCTTTTTGATTGATTACCCCTTCACAATCATCTGAGTAGGGATTCTCACGCATAATACATTCGTCGTGCGAGGGCTTAAGCGTCACCGCTGCATTGAATTGATAACTCGTTAATTCAGTCAGCTCACCGCTCTGGGGATTAAAGCGCATTTGCTGGCCATCTAGCTCACCTTGGCGATAGTTTGCGATATAACTCACTACATTCGGACTTGAATACCAAATACTCTGGCCATTGAGGCGGCCTTGATCGTATTGGCTGGCAAGATACATCACATTATCTTTATTGAATGACTTAGACTCACCTTGGCGCAAACCATTAAGGTAACTCACCTCTGTTTTATTACCCTCGGTAAAAGTAAACACCCAAGGGCCAGTGCGTTTGCCCCCGAGGTAACTCCCTTGACCTGTACTATCGCGGTAATGCCCAACCGATATTTGTTCAATCCATGGCCCTTGTTTTACGCCTTTTTCATAGCGACCTTTAGCTCTCCCTTCTTCCAACCATTCTCCATCTTTCACGCCATTGCGATAAATGCCTTTTTCAGACAGCTTCTTCGCACCTTCGGTGCTGGAATCGTAATCTAGCGTATAGATTTCAGTTGGGCCGTCGAGCACATCCTGATTGTAGTGGGCAAAACCAAAGTTATCGGCCTCATCGAATATCGACTGTGCAATCCATTTACCTTGTTTTTTACCATCAAGGTATTCGCCTTCCCAATAGGTTTCTCGGCTGTCGGCTTCCATCCACTTACCGACTTTTTTACCCTGCTTATAATCGCCCGAATACATCACATTGCCATTGCGGCCATCGTAGGCTGCATAAGCGCCATCGAGCACACCTTGGGCATAATGACTTTCACTGGCAAGCCCTGCCCAAGTGCTACCCATGCCCATACTCATAAAATCGTAGGATGGGCCTGTTTTAGGAATGGCGGCACCACCGCTTTTAAGCCAATCAAAATCATCGGCCTCAAAGGCCACGCTCACCAATACAAAACTACCGTCTTCTTCGCTATAGCCACTGCGGTCGAAGGTGGTCACTAGGCTGTATTGACGATCTATGCCTTGGGCATCTTTATCTTTGCGGGTAAGCGGATAGCGCAGCTTATATTCGACTGCGGTCTTCACATCGACGGGGGAGCCTTCGGAATTACGATAACCCACTAAGGTCGGCTTGAGCTGAGTTGAGCCATCAACAATCGCTTTAATGGCAGGATCTTCAATCGCATCAACATCATAAGTCATACGATATTGTTGCGGTGGAATTTGGCTTAATACTTTACGAACGCTGCCCACAGTAAACGAGGTTAAGGTTGGCGCCACCGCATCGAGCACGGTTTGTAGGCGCGGTAACTTAGTCAGTTGGTCACCCTCAAAACCATAACCTCGCAGATGCTGACCCTCTGCATCCTTGAGCATGACGATCACTTCTTTAGTGCCGCCTTTATCAAAGTCGAGATAAAAAACCGCCACGATTTCTGCAGGACCATAATCATCGATACGCACACCGGGCGCATCGCCATAGAGCATTTCGCTCCATACTTGATGATCTTTCTGGTAGAAGTCCAGCCATTGGCCATTGGGTAAATCCACGGGACCGTGGACGATTTTGTCGTAATCCGCCGCCATAGCCGCAGGCAGTACGACAAAAGAAGACAACAACGCCAGCTTCACAGCAGCGCATAAATTACGAATCGAAAGTTCCATTTAACTATCCTTTATACCGACACCTTGCGCCTCGTGCGCACCAGCAAGCGCGCAAATTTTAAGCCAAGACAAGCACTTCAGGAAGTAGTAGAGACAAAAAAGGCCGCGATGGCAGCCTTTCAAGATCAAACATTTAACAATCAATTATTGTACATAGCATTAATTTCATGGGCGTATTTATGGTAGATCATCTTACGACGCAGCTTGAGCGTTGGGGTGATTAGCCCCGCTTCCATCGAGAAGGCTTCAGGCAGTAGAGTGAACTTTTTAATTTGCTCAAATCCCGCTAACTCATGCTGCAATTGTTTTAAACGCTGCTCAAAATGCTCCACCACATGACTGTGGCGCAGCAGATCTAAAGGAGACTCATACTTCAGCCCTTTCTCCTTCGCCCACGCCTCCAGAGACTCAAATGCGGGTACGATCAAGGCGGTCACATAGTTGCGGGCATCGGCAATAATCGCCACTTGCTCGATAAAAGGACAACGACCCACAGTGCCTTCGATCCTTTGCGGCGCGATATATTTACCGTTGGAGGTTTTCATCAGTTCTTTAATGCGATCTGTGATAAATAAATTACCATTGGCGTCAATCCGCCCCGCATCACCGGTTTTTAACCAACCGTCCTCAAAGGCGGCTGCGGTGTCTTCTGGGCGATTGTAATAGCCGCGCATCACAGTCGCGCCACGGACTAAGATCTCATCGTCCTTGCCTAACTTGATTTCGGTTTCTAATAGCGGCTGACCATTCGAGCCAGGCACCCGATTATCTAAGGTATTGCAGGTCACTGTCGCGTTGGTTTCCGTCATGCCGTAACCGCAAAGTACCGGAATACCAATCCCGTGGAAGAAGGCGCCCACATTAACATCTAACGCCGCACCACCACAGGGCATAAACTTCAGGCGACCACCGAGCACAGCTTGCAGCTTGCTGTAGACGAGTTTATTGGCAAGTTGCCATTGCAACGATAACCATAAACTGCCCTTAGCACGGCCCTGACCGACCTCGAACTGACGTTCACCCATGCGCATAGCCCAAGCAAACAGCTTTTTACGACCGTCACTGGACTTAGCCACTTTGTCTTGCACTGCGCTATACACTTTTTCGAGGAAACGCGGCACCACGCACAAGGTATGCGGACGCACGGCACTGATTGCCTCTTTCACTCTTTGGGTGTTTTGCAGGTAGACGTTATGTCCACCACGGCACAGCACATAGAAACTCCAACCCCGTTCAAACACATGGCTCAGGGGTAAAAAAGCTAAGGACACATCGCCCGTGCTGAAGGCCAGTTTTTGATCATGTTGACGCACGGTTGACGCCATATTGCGATAATCCAGCATCACGCCCTTAGGATCGCCCGTAGTGCCCGAGGTATAAATTAAGGTCAGTAAGTCATCGAGATTGGCTGCTTGTAAACGCTGATTAAGCTCGGCTTCTTGTTGGATCTCTTTAGCCGTGCCCGCTAACAGCGCGTCTAAATGCCAATGCCGCTCGGCACTATCGGCAGCCAGAACCACACTCGCATCGAATACAATGATCTGCTCTAGGCTAGGACATAACTTTTGCAGCTCGCAGGCCATAGCGTATTGCTTAGCATCGTCGACAAAAATGATTTTCGCCGCCGCATCATTCACGATAAAGCTCGCCTGCTCGAGGGTACTAGTGGGATAAATCGGCACCACAACGGCACGACTCTTAAGCGTACCTATATCGGCACAAGTCCACTGCGGGCAATTTTGCGCTAGGATAACGCAACGGTCTTGCACTTGTACGCCAAACTCAATCAATAACTGTGCAATCTTGCTACTGATCTGATCGAATGCTTGCCAGCTGACCCTATGCCAAGGTGCAGCCATTTCAAAACCTTCCAGCGCTATTGCGTCCTTTAGGGACTGACTCTGCTGCTGTAAGAGTCGAATTACATGATATTGTTCGAGAGACATAAGTGACTCACCTTTTAGCTTACAAGTGTACCGCTTTTGCAGCATTCTACCCGATGACTAAATAAAAACTAAGAGTTTTTGCTCTAATATTATGCAAATGTCGCCCAAATCACGGGGAAAAGTCCGTTTCAACCGTGAATAACATCACCTTTCCAGAGGGTTCTCTTGCCCCAAATCAGCACGAGATTCCCCAGCAGCATTAATACAAAATCCCAAATAAACCAATCATCTAAATTGCCGCCATCCCGTAAAGATGCAAGGCTAATAGACACCCACAGGGAATGCGCCACGACTATCATCATAGTGAGAGTGATCTGCCAAACTCGGCGACACATACTGCCAAAACCTAAGGTCAATGCGCAGGCCCAATAAGTGCTGAGCACCAGATGGCCAAGTAACGGTATATTCAGATCACCATCGAGCCAACTCAGCAGCAGAGTGCACACCAGCACTATGCCAACCACCACATTCAGCAGCCGTTGCTGCCCACGGCAAAATGCCGCAATGAGCCCCTTTCGACCATCAAACCCAGGCATCAGCAATAGGGTTTCGGTCGAGCGCGAACGCTGCACTCGGCTCCAATGCACCAATCCACAGCTAATCACGCTGAACTGTGCCAACAGCTGTAATACAGGGAAATTCCAATGGAATTGATGCGACAATATCCAAAGCACTATGCCGACTACAGGTAAGAGCAAGAGTAAAATCGTCAGCATAGGGCCGATAAAAAAATTGGTGGGATGCAGATATCGCTCGAAGCGACTTAAGATGCGCATAGATTGCAGATTGGGCAGCCAGAACCAGCCCATCTCGAGGCCATTAAGATAGACTGCTCTCGCCTCAGCACGCCAAGGTAAGGCGCGGCAGACACGGATTATCAACCCACCAAAAACCACCAGCGTCATCATGCTTAACCACAGGGGAATATGGGCCGCAATCGAGGAAATAAACGGCACCAACACAAACAGTAAAAACGACGCGTAAAACCACTGAGTGCTGAGTAAACAAAGCCAAATAAAGGCAAGACTCATCACCAAGGCCAAGACTAAACTGGCTAGGCTCGAGGTTAACTCCAAAGCCAAACAGCACAATACGCCTATGGCAAACACACAGGCTAACACCACCAAGCTTTGGATATAAATATGGCGGCGATAATGGGGAATTAACTGGGAACATTCGCTCGCCATTAGACGGATAAGTTGCCAGGCCACCGCCGCCGAGCTTGAGACTATTCCCATAGAAAACAACAGTTCAACACTGTCACTTTTGCCATTGGCTGCAGCGATACCAGCTAAGATCACTCCCAGTAAGCCGGTACCTAAAAAGCTCACACTGCCGATATCAAAGCACCAAAGGCGCAACATGCCCCTAAAAGGATTTAACCTCTGATGTGCCCTGTTTGTTGTCGCGGCGGGCATAAGGTTAAGCTCAGGCGCACTCATCTGTGTAGCTCCATAAACAGCTGCTCAAGATTTAAGGCTTCATTCTTTAACACACCCGCGATTGGCGCGCCGTGCCCACCTAAATCCACCAGCACTGAATCACCCACACGACTCAATACAGTAACAGATTCGGGCAATACCGCTTCGGGGGCGAGCATGAGTAAGCGCACTTCTTCCCGTAGGGCATCGATTTCCTTAAACAGCACTAACTCACCCTGTTTGATCAATGCCACATGGCTGGCAACCCGTTCGAGATCTGAGGTGATATGGGATGAAAACAGCACAGCAGAGCCAGACTCGAGGGCGAGATCGAACAAATCGACCATAAATTTGCGCCGCACAATCGGGTCGAGACTGGCGACGGGCTCATCGAGGATCAATAGCGCGGGCCGATAGGCCATCGCCATAATCAAGGCTAAAGATTGCCTTTGACCAACAGATAATCGTTGCACCTGTTGGGTCACCTCTAACTCGAAACGAACCAGCCAATCCTGCTCTAATTGCCTGTCCCAATCGGGGTAAAAACTGCGGTGTAGATCGAGGGCTCGCTCGATAGTAAAACCTTCATAACCAAAGGGTTGCTGTGGAACATAGCCAATACGCTCCTTCAGTTGTGACGTTAGATTTTCGGGCGTTGCGCCTAAGGTAGTGATACCGCCAGCATCCGGCGCCAAAATGCCCAAGGCGCAGCGCATCAGGGTCGACTTACCCGCCCCATTTTGCCCCAATAACCCGACGACCATGCCCGCCGTCAGCGTTAACGATAAATCCTTAAGCGCCCATTTTTCACCCGCGCCTTTGCCGCGAAAGACTTTACTCACTCGGTTAAATTCAAGTATTGGGGTATGGGCTTGGTCCATCGAATATCATCCTTTTTATGCTATTTATCGATACGTTACTTGGGGTTGATGACTAACCTTGCCAGCGGTCGTTGATCAATTTCAGTAACTCAACTTGGCTAACGCCTAACTGCTTAGCCTGTGACAACAACGCATCGAGCTGGGGTTCGAGTAGGCTCACCCCCGATGCCATAGCCTCGGTTCGCAGCGCAACCCGAGTCGCTTGGCCACGGCGGCGTTCGAGCCAACCTTGGTCGACAAGCTGCTGAATCGCGCGGGAGACAGTCATGGGATTGACCGCGAGATGCTCGGCAATCTGGCGTACAGAGGGCAACACATCTTCCACCTGCAGTTGGCCACCCACAATTAAACGCACGACTTGCTCGTGTAATTGTTTATAAATGGGTTCACCACTACTGGGGTTGACATTTAAAAGTTCTAACATTAGCCTTTACACACTGTATTAATACATTGATACACCGATACACTGGTATTTAAATTAACACATTCGCCCTGAAATGCAAAAAGGAAAGCGCGCATGAGAGATAGCATGATACACAGGAAGTTAAGCAACGCCGCTCAACGCCCTTCGCCCACTCGGCAACTGCATGGCGCTAAGGCCGCATGGTGCACGCGCATGTTAAGCATAAGCGCACTTATGCTGGCGATGGCAAGTTCGGCAACCTGGGCGAGTGATGTAAAAAGCCAACAGATGACAACAGTAAACAAGACCGACACTTGCTATGTGGAAGGCGTATCGGATCGCCTAAACTGCGGTTTTGTGACTGTGCCTGAAAATCCGAACAAACCCGATGGCAAACAGATCCAAGTGCATTACGTGGTCTTGCCGGCGGTGAAAAATGCCAACCATGAGGAAGCCTTACTCGCCATTGCCGGTGGTCCAGGACAATCGGCCATAGACAATGCGGCGGGTTTCAACGCCATGCTGAGCAAAGTCCACCAGCAGCGGGACATCCTGCTTATCGACCAAAGGGGCACGGGCCGCTCGAATCTATTGCAGTGCGACCAAGGGGCGCAATCTGCCCTGTCCTTCGACGACGACAATGTCGATAGCTTAGCCGAAGCACAAAAATGCCTAGCCAAAATCGATGCCGACGTCAGCCAATACGGCAGCCTCAATGGGATCACAGATTTCGAAGCCGTGCGCCAGCATTTAGGCTACAAAAAACTGCATGTGTACGGCATCTCCTACGGCACTCGCATGGCCCAGCTTTATATGCGCCTATACCCAGAGCACTTAGCCACAGTGACCTTAGACGGCATAGTGCCAATGCAGCAAAGCGTATTAGAAATTGGCGCATCGATTGACCGCAGCTTCGAGTTATTGTTTAAGGATTGCCAAGAAACCGCGGCTTGCCATGCCCAGTTCCCTGAGCTTAAAGCCGAATTCGAACAAGTTGTCGCCTCACTCGCCAACGCGCCGATAACGGAAAATGTCGCCGACCCTGTAACTGGTGAAAAGACCCTCTTGACTATGACGCGGGGTAAGTTCTACGGTTCCATCCGCATGGCGCTGTATCAAACCAATGTGCGCGCCCTTGTACCCCATGCTATTCATCAAGCGGCTAAAAATAACTTTCAACCGCTTCTGGGGCTATATGCCCTCACTATCGACAATGCTGGCATGGCGATGGGCATGCACGCATCCGTTGTCTGTGGCGAAGATATGCACCGGATTACACCCGCCATGCGCGAGCAGGCTAAAAACTCCTTTATGGGCAGAACTATGCTCGAAGGCTTAGAGGCGACTTGTAGCGTGTGGAAAGTCCCCGCGGTGGATACCAGCTTTAGCGAGCCCATTAGCAGTGATATTCCGACCTTACTCTTATCCGGTGAAATCGACCCTGCCACACCGCCGAGTTGGGGCGAGTTAGCGATGGAAAAACTCACCAATGCCAAGCACTTTGTCGCGCCCTATGCGACCCACGGCGTGGCCTATCAATCCTGCGCCAATAACCTTATCGCCGATCTTGTCCGCTCGGGCTCAGTCAAAGATCTCGACGGCGAGTGCTTGAAGAAAGATGTGCGCCGCAGCTTCTATTTAAATGCCAGCTCGGTAGAACCGCTCGATGTGACCAGCATAAAAACGACGACAACAGATGATAACGCCAGTACTGGGGCCAAGGAGTAAGCCATGATCAAAGTATCCCATCTATCCAAACGCATCGGTGACGTGCAGGCGCTCAAGGATTTAAGTTTTAGCGCACAAAACGGCCAAATCACTGGCTTGCTCGGCCCCAATGGCGCGGGTAAAACCACTTGTTTACGCACGATTTTTGGCTTGCTGAAACCCGATAACGGCAAAGCAGAAATCGAAGGCATAGATGTCGCCATCGACCCTATCGGCGCTAAGCAGCAACTCGGGTTATTCCCCGACCCTTTCGGTCTGTACGAGCGCCTAACGCCGCGGGAATATATTCGCTATTTTGCCGAGCTAAGCGGTTTATCATCCCGCGATGCAAAGGAAGCCACCAGCCAAGTAATAGCTAAATTGCGCCTCGAAGATATTAGCGATCGCCGCTGCAAAGGCTTCTCCCAGGGGCAGCGGATGAAAACCGCCCTCGCACAGGCGATTGTCCACAGCCCGAGCAATATTATCCTCGACGAGCCGACTAGAGGGTTAGATGTAATGAGCACTCGCCTGCTGCGTGACATTCTTATCGACCTTAAAAATCAAGGACATTGCGTGCTGTTCTCCAGCCATGTGATGCAGGAAGTCGCCGCACTGTGCGACCAAGTGATCGTCATGGCACAGGGTAGCGTCGTTGCCATTGGCAGCCCTGCAGAACTCTGCGCCCAAACTGGCAAAGCCTCGCTAGAAGATGCCTTTATTCAACTGATCGGCACGGATGAAGGGATAGCGGCATGATGATCCAAGCGAGCAACAACGCGGGCTGTATCTATGATGTACCAGCCCAGACAGGTATGAGCATGGCTAAAGGAATAACAGTATGAATAAGATAATCGCTATGGTTCGCAAGGAACTTATCGATGCCGCCCGCGATAAGCGATCGGTAATGGCGGGGCTCTACTACGCCATAGGCACGCCGCTGATCATGTGCGGCCTATTTTTAGTGTTAATTGGCCAGTTAACCAGCCCAGATGATTTAAAAATCACCATCACCCATCCCGATAAAGCGCCGGATCTCGTCCGCTTTTTATCGAATAAAGGCATTAGCAATGGCGAAACGAAGGACACTGACCTTAAAGCCATAGAGCTTATCATCAGCACCGGCTATGCCGAGCAGATGAACCAAGGTAAAGGCGCCGAGATCACTATCGTTGCCGATAACTCCGATGAAAAACTGCAAAACTCAATTCGTCGCTTAGAGAAACAGTTGCAAGCCTATAGCGCCGAAATGGGCAGCCTACGCTTAATTGCCCGCGGTATCGATCCCCGCGTGATGCAGCCGCTAAAGGTCAATATTCACGACCAAGCGACCACTGACTCTAAGGGCGGGATGATCTTAGGTATCGCGATTTTCACTATGATTTACTCGGTATTTATCTCGGGCATGAACCTTGCCATAGACACCAGCGCCGGCGAGCGTGAGCGTAACTCCTTAGCCCTATTGCTGAGTCATCCACTGACCACTCGCCAATTAGTGCTGTCGAAAATCATCGCCGTGAGTTTGTTTGCCCTCTTGGGCTTAGTGTTGATCCTGCTGGTGTCTAAGATCGCCTACGCCTTTGTACCTTGGCAAGAACTGGGCTTTAGCGTCAATATCACCAGCGAATTTATCGCCTTGATGTTAATCGTCGGCATCCCAGTCGCTTTAATGGCCGCTTGCCTGCAATTGTTTGTGTCTTTTATGGCGAAAACCTTTAAGGAAGCCCAATCCTACCTGACCATAGTGCTATTTGTGCCCTTGGCCCTGTCAATGGCCGCCAGCTACAACATAGCGCCAGACATGCTGCAGTGGCTGCCGGTCTCTGGCCAGCAGCAGGCATTAATGGACTTTATCAAAGGTAAAGACTTGCCCATGTTGCAGTTACTGGTGTCGACCTTAGGCACACTCGCCATTGCGGTATTACTCGCCTTTGGCATGGAAAAGTCCCTTAAGAGTGAAAAAGTGATCTTCGGATTATAGGATGCGTCGATTGATCAGCTTGGGGGCGATAAGCCTATCGTTCCCAAGTTAAAAATCTCAATAGCCACGGGAGTGTGTTATGGAAAACGAATATGTCTTAATGGTGATTATGGTCACCTTCATCATAGGTATGAGTGCCACTGAGATGTTTAAGCACTATCTAAAGGCACGCCAACTGGGATTAGGTGCCATGGATAATGGGCAACTTGAGGATAAAGTGACTCAGCTCAGCCTACAAAATCAAGCCTTGATTGAGCGAGTGCAAGTGTTGGAGCGCTTAGTCACTGAAGCCGATATCACAGGGAGCAATTGCCAGTTAGCGCAGCAAATTGAAGCCTTAAGGTAAGGGCTAACTTGGCTTAAGGCTCACAACAGGCTTCAATATCAAACTCGTATTGCTGGGTATTAAACCTTTGCCTATAGGCCCTAGGTGAGAGGCTCGTTAGCTGAATAAATAATTTGCGAAACGAGCTTACGTCCTCATAACCAACCCGAGCCACGACCTCCTCTAAGGCTAAACTGGTTGTTTCTAATAGGCGTTTAGCCTCATCCACCCTAAGACGCTGCACATAACTGGCGGGCGTTTCATTTAATGCTTTTTTGAAACGCCGGATAAGCGTGCGTTTGCCAAGGGCAAACTTATCGGCGATCTCATCGAGAAGTAAAGGCTCGGTCAGATGATGCTGCATCCACTGCTGAACATTCCAAATCACTTCATCCTTATGGCTCGATGCCATTAATTCCATTGTCATAAAAGGCTGCTGCGATTGACGATTAGGATCAATAAGTAGAATTTTTGCCATCTGGCTGGCGACGTGTTCCCCCACCAAAATATGCACCATATGCAGCGCCAGACTCATATTAGAGGTCGTCGCTCCCGCCGTATGAAGATGCCCATCGGACACCACCAACTTATCCATGCGTAAGTTCACTTTGGCAAAATGGCGCTGAAACATTTCATTCAGCCACCAAACCGTTGTAGCCTCACGTCCATCGAGCAAGCCAGAAGCCGCTAAAATCAAGGTACCAGAACAATAGGCAGCCAGCGGTTTACCCGAGGAAGCATATAAGCGTAGTGGCTCAAATAAGGATTCAAAATCATTAAGATAGTTTTGAAACTCAGCCTTGTTGGTTACCAATGCCGATGCCAAGATCACCGCATCGGATTGGAGAATATCACTGGGTTGCTTAAGCCCAGTTGCTGGTACCTTAATACCTTGATTTGTCAGAATATCACCGCCGTGACTCGACACCACTTGGCACTCAAATAGATCTTGCTCAGCCTGCGGATTCACTCGCCGCCAATAGGTATTGCAGAAGCTAAACACATCGAGAAATCCAATAATCCCACTAGCGACCGTATTATCCGTTGCCAAAATCATAACCCTTTTCATCCCATCCCCTTACTCATTCGCATCGCCAAGAGCCGTTATTAGAGTCTAGTGTATTCGCCAAAATGTCACTACTCACCCTTAAACTGTCAATAATGACACTTAAAGGGCCTTAGCAGAACCTTTAAACTGTGCTCAAATCTCCAGCAACAAGGATGACAACATGACTCAATCCCTTCTAAACGGCCTTTCACTTAATCGACTGTTGGCCCTAGGTTTACTCAGTATCACTTGGACGCTATTGCTGTGGCTCAATTTCAGCATAGCGCCAAACGCCTTCGCGCATTTTGTGGCAATCCCAGTACTCTTTATGGCAACAGGCATATCGGCCCTGCTGATCACCAGCAAACACCGCCCTAAACGAGCAATAAAAAACCCAAGCTAGGCTTGGGTTTAATGGATAAACGGCTAATTGTGCTTACTTTACCTTAGGCCTAAATGGCTTGATCACGGCTTCGTTGCACTCTAAATACGGGCCTTCCATCAAGTCGATGCAGTAAGGTATAGCGGGGAACACCGCATCTAAACATTCACGAATCGATTTTGGTTTGCCGGGTAAGTTCACGATCAAAGAATCGCCCCGTAACCCTGCGGTTTGGCGCGATAAAATGGCGGTGGGAACAAACTTCAATGACTCGGCACGCATCAACTCACCAAAACCTGGCATCATGCGATCACAGACGGCTTCTGTAGCTTCTGGGGTAACATCGCGTTTCGCAGGGCCAGTGCCACCGGTGGTGACAATTAAACAGCAATCCTGCTCGTCGGCCATCTTGATCAAGGTGGCTTCAATCACATCCTGCTCATCGGGGATCACTTGATAAATCGGCTCCCACTCGCTGCTGAGGTAGTCGTTGAGCGTGTCGATAATCGCCTTGCCCGAGATATCCTCATAAATCCCCGCGCTGGCGCGATCGCTGACCGTCACAATACCGATTTTTGCTTTGCCCATAGGAAATCCCCAATGATGTTAAAATAAAAACCTGTCGAAATACACAATGTCGACATAAAGCACGGCAGCCGCCGCTACACCTTCGACCATAAGCCGCAGCTAAAATAGCATAAATGCTCGGGAAAGGGGGCGACTAAAACGTGACTTGGCTCGCGCTATGCGTAGCATTTGTATGTATGGGGGAGCTGCTATGAGTACAAAGGGCAATATTGAAAAACGAACACTTTCAGCTTAGTCAATTGCAGCAAGTTATTATCCAAGCGCTGGCCGGGTCAGAGTGCTTAATCTGGCCGTTATCCTATCATTCATCATTTGTTTAAGCTGCTCACTACCGGGGGCATTTGCAATAACCTTCTCCCGAGCTTTTGCCACTTTTTTGCCAAGGTCATTTATCAGTACTTTTCCTGCTCGTTCGCCCAACCCAATCGCTTCGGCAAAGGCAATAAAATCATGGCCTGTATAGTAACCATAGTGCTCATATGATGATGTACTGAATCCTCTTTCCACCTCTGACTCAAGTAACCAAATACTTAACTCACCCGAATTATCGTATTGCTTATAGGGAGCAACTGAGACCATGTCATAGATGGGGGTGTACCCAGAGGCCCTGTTACTGTCACTGGCACGGCTCAGGGAAATATTTTTCAAATGCAAATCATTGTTGCCAACGATATAGGCCATTAGGACCTGCAGAAAGCCATCTTTGAGCAATTGCACATGGCCACCACTCAATTGATACGCTTCTTTAATCGCTCTTTCATAGGACAATGTATCGCTACTCTTATTCCCCGGCGCAACATTTAGCGCAGATGCCAGATCTTCGATAAATTCACGCCTTCTGCCAGTCTCTCTATCCAGATCAAACCGAGCAGTCACATAGGCCAGTTGCCCGCAACTAAAGGGAACTAAGTGATGTTCAGCAACATTGAAACCAACAGCCTTACACAACTGCATGACCATAAATTCGTTCTCCGCCAACTCTGGAAAGTCGTTGGGGGAAGGTTTGACTATGTATGGCCCCATGCCGACGGCGTTGGTCAGCGTTTTGGGTTTGCCTTTGGCATAGGTCAGAAACATTTTAGGTTGAACACCAGAGATAGAAACGCCCCCTAAGGATTCCATGGCCACTGCGTTAAACTCGCTGCGGGGGAAATCAATCTGGTAACCTTTAAGACTTTTCTTTGGCACAGAAATCAATTCTATCGCCGACGAGATATCATCACCACGATACTCAGTCAGCACGCTAACTGGGCCAATAAGCTCGGCGCCATTTCCCAGTAATAAGCCAAACTTGTCATCTTGATCTAGTCTGGCGATTTTCGCATGATGACGCCTCACCCAACCTTCACTCATCAGGTTAGCAAAAAATGGTAGCAAATGGTTTCGGCGGTATGGCTCATGGGTAATTGGCAGCTTATAACCTATCTGCGGCAGGCCTGACGCAATATACGAGGCCGCATAGGTGAAGCTGTATTCATACCCCGCTGGTGTGTCGTACTCTAGCAGTTCACCGACAAACCGTTTGTTGCTGTAGACATAACCAATCCGATGAGTTCTCATGACTTAGCCTCATTCGAAGCGTTAATTTGCCCACTCACATCCGGTGTTTTCTTACCAATAAATAAATCGAGCCCAATGGTATTGAGCAGTGCCTTTAGGGTGCCAATTTTTACCGACTCAAGCTTGCTCATAATTTTGTAGTAAGTGGCTGGTGCAATATCGGCAAATAAGGTTAGCTCCTTCACTTTAAGCTGCCCCATATGTTCCGCCACCATATCCCGTAGCGTCTGTTGCGTTAGCGGCTGAAATCCATCACGCTTTTGTTTAAGAAGCAGTATTTGCAATTCACTATCTAACGCTGCCATCTGCACAGCTAACTGGTTTCTCATGTTAAGCATCTGGTTTATTTGGGTATCACTTCCTACGTTTTTTATATCAGACATAAGTACCACCTCAAATTGCTAGGTTTCACCACAGGTATTGCACAGCAATAATCATCACTAACGCAGACTTTTTATGATGAAAACAATGAATAGTTACACTATAGCAGTATATTTTTAATATTAATCTGCTTTAGTGATATTTTCAGCATAAAAAATAGATTTAGTGCATTACAGTGAAATATATGTGCAATTTATACCAGGGAGAAGGGACGAATATCGGCTCAAATCTAAAGCAAAAATGAGCTGACCTGCGCCAGTGTGGGCAAAGAAGGAAACGCGCCCTTTTGCCCGCAGGTAATCGCGCCGCAGCGAGTGGCAAATACCACCGCCGCCTCTAAGTGTTCTTTGCTTTCGAGCCTCTGTTTCAAGGTCAAATAGCCTAAATCGTATTGCAGATCTAAACCTAAGGCGAACAGAAAACCTGAGATAAAACTGTCGCCCGCGGCCGTGGTATCGACGGCTGAGATTTTGGGGACGGGTACGCTAAACCTTTGCTGCGCTGTGATGCATTGCACTGGGTTGGCACCATCGGTAACCAAAATCACCTCAACCCCTTGGGCTAAGCAGAACTGCAGATAATCTTCAAAACTCTTATCCCGCACCAGCGCTAAATAGTCCGCTTCTTCACGGCTCATCTTCAGCACTTGGGTGTAACGGAAACACTGCTCAACCCGCTCGGCCAGCAAGGACAAGTCTTGCCACAGGGATAAACGCAGATTCACATCGAAACTCACTAAGGTCGCGAACGCATTGGCACAACGCGCGCCATAGAGGCTAGTATTAAAGATGGCGGTTTCGGTAAAGGTATTCGAGCAAAGGTGAAAGATATCAATCCCCTGCCATGGAATATGGTCGAAATGCTGCTTGCTGTAGCGCATATCGGCGGTGCCATTGCGGTTAAACTCAAAGGTGCGCTCACCCTGCTCATCTAAATTGACCAGTACAGTCGCGGTAGCGGCGCCCGGCACTTCGGCCAAATAATCGGTCGCCACGCCTTGATCCGCTAAGGCTTGCTTTAACATGACACCATAATGGTCGGCACTGATGCCACCGGCAAAGTAGCTCTTACCGCCAAGTTTTGCGTAACCCACGGCCACATTGGCGGGCGCGCCACCGGCAATCGGCTGATGATGTTTGCCCGTGGCATCGGTTGGCAGCAAGTCTACTAACACCTCACCGAAACTGAGTAATACCGTCATTTTCACTCCAACTTTGTATTCTATATTCTGCATTTTGTATCTGACAAAAAGCCCACTTTCATGGGCTGTTTTGGGCTTAGCATTTTTTCTGTATAAACAGTTTCTGTACCAATATCCGCTTAGAACTCGTATTTCAGCGTCGCACTAGTGGTGCGGCCATTAATGGTACGGGCACGAATGATATTGTTATCAGGGATTGAGCCTTCTTCCGCCTCGGTAATACCCGTGACATCAAACAAGTTGTTGACGTTTAAGGACACACTCATGGCTTCGGTCAGATTGTAAGTCGCAAAGGCATTCACTTGGTTGTAGCCATCGAAACTTAAGTCATTATTATCTTGAGCATAAGAATCCGTGGTACCGATTAAGTTAACGCCCACTGAACCTTGGTCAAAGTTGTAACTGCCCATCAAAGAGTAGATAAAATCAGCCTGTCTTCTTGGGGTGTTACCCACCACTTCTGGCGTCAATGCATCTTTAGCAATCTCGGCATCGGTCCAGGTTAGGTTGCCTCTAAAGTCGAAGTCACCGATAAAATAAGCCGACTCGATTTCGATACCTTTGGCTTTGTACTTACGGTCGAAGAAACGTTGGCTGGTGGCTTCAAAGTTTTGCTCTTCGGTTTCAGAGTAGAACGCCGTCGCAAACACAGACAGATCATCGTAACGGTACTTAACACCTAACTCGTACTGGTCAACGATATCAACCGCATCTTCCTTCGCCACCGAACCATCGGCACGCACTTTACCAAATAACAGACGGTCGGCATTGGCGCGGCCACCGTGGCTTAAGCGACCAAAGGCGGCTAAGTCACTGGAAAATTGATAGTTAGCACCTAATGAATAAGAGGTGTAGCTCCAATCGTAATTTACTGGCTGAGGATTCGCATTGTCGATGGAAGACACGCTCTGCTCAGGGATTGAAATCACCCCATCGAGATTCATATCCACTTGTGATTGCACGCTACCGGCGTAGTTACCGCTCGCATCACCACTGTCATAACGCACACTGGCATCGAGGGACAAGTCACCAAAACTCGAGGCTAACGCGAGGTAAGGCGCTTTAATGCTGTAGTCGGTATCGTAATTACGTTGGCAACAATTTCCCCAGTAAGGTACGCCATAAGCATAGAGGCCGTTGTCAGAATACGCCGTACCATCGGCGGCAACCACATCTAATAGCGCGGCATTATCGCCTTTGACTTCCATCAGATAAGAGTTCCACATCCAACTCATGCCGATGTTTTGGGTGGCGTTGTAATAGCCTAAGGTCACGCTGGTATCATCAAAGGTTTTAGTCAATTTCAAATCGTTTACGATTGAGCCAAAGTCATTCATCTGCACATCGAAGGTATTGATACGCATGGCTAAACCATCCATAGGATTGCCCGCATTTGGTCCATTGGCGTAAATCAACTTAGCGCCTGTGCCCGCAATACTGGTGGCGATATCGCTACCGTTGGCCACTTCGGCGGGGAATGGCGCGATGAAGTTACCGCTCACATCGGAGAAACGGAAACGGTTTTCGACCTGCCAATCGTTACCTAAATCGAAGGATGCCTCTAAGCCGACAGAATTCACCACGGGGTTCATGCCATCGCGCATATCGCCGCGGCGACGTTCGCCGTCGGCACCTAAGCTCAAGGTTGATTGGAAATACGCGGATTGAATCGCATCGGATTTAGCATCAAAACCTGGGATTGAACTGCCATCCGAGTACATAGGCATAGGTAAATAACCTATGCTTTTATCGTCTAAATGTTTGAAATACAGGCGAACATAACCTTTATCAAATTCTTTGGTTAAGTTTGCTTTGATCTGGCCGCCTTTGTTGGCGTTATAGCCAGCGTCCCGTGGGCCTTCACCTGTGCGCACAAAACCACCCACATGGAAACGCAGACTGTCGTTGATGCTAGTGCCGTATTCAAAGTCGGTACGGAAGGTATCGTAATCCAGCCCTAGGGTGGTAGCCACACTGCCCGAATCCGAGGTGCCCGTTTTGCTGATCACGTTGATAATACCGCCGGGGGCATTACTGGCCGCCGTCGATGCCGAGCCACCACGGATAGACTCAATGGTTTGCACTGTTGAATCTAAACGTAAAAAGATGTCTGCGTTACCGAAGGCGATATCGCCAAACTGCAGGATTGGCAAACCATCTTCTTGAATTTGCAGGAACTTAGCACCACCAGACGCCACAGGTAAACCACGCACGGCTATGTTAGCGTTACCTTCACCGCCAGTAGACTCGACCTTCATCCCCGGAATAATACGGAATGCTTCGGCCGATGAACGTGGCGTACTCACTTCAAGCTCAGCCAGTGACACACTGCTGACTGACACACTCGAGTCCATAACACGAGTGCCGCGGGCAACCCCAGTCACGGTAATTCTTTCTAAACCAAGCGCATCTTGCTTGGCTTCTGACTTGGCGTCTTGCTGTTGTGGTGCGTCGGCAGCCCAAAGGTGAGAACTCACCAACACGGCCAATGTACTTAACAAGAATTTCTGTGATGTGCTTTTTATCATTTTTATGTCCCCACCCATATTTGAGATGCAACCCACTCTCCCCATGGCTACATCTACCGAATTGTGATTAATCGAAGAACCATCTTAGTGATTACTCAAGGTCATATTGAATTTAACCTCGAATCAACTTAATCGATTAAGTTAACAAGTTAGCAACTTAGCAACAAAAAGCAAGTGCGTTTTTTGCACAATTTTGGTTCGCACTCTGGATGCATTAGGTTAAAGTATTGATTAACAGAAGGAATGTGACAGAAAAATATTTTCTGTCACAGCCAAAATTAGTGCGCATCGAAAGTTAACAAATGACGGGCAGGATCTTTAACGAGATTAAATCCGCTCAGGAGGCATAACAAAATGGCAAAACCAGTGGCAAGGTAGAAGCCATATTTAACATGGCCGAAGATATCGCCCACGAACCCCATCAACAAGGGCCCAACCGCGGCGGACACGGCAGTAAAAAACAGAATCACCCCGGCCACAGAGCCATGCTGATCCACAGGGAAACAGCTAATCCCCTTAGAATTGAGCGTGGGATACATCATCGACATAAACAGCCCAGACAAGGGCAACAAGATAACAGCCGCTTCGATACCGTAGATCATAGATCCAAAATAACAAGCACTTATCGCGAAGCTAAACCAGAACATCACCTGCTGCCAAGGGAAGCGATCGAGCACCCAGCCACCTAAAAAGCGCCCACCCGCACGCAGGGTAAAAAAGATCGTTAGGGCATAAGCGGCCAAGGTGGTGTAATCGCCTTGATAGCTTTGCAGCAAGGTCGGCATCCACACATAAATCGCCACTTCGGTGGCAACATATAAACCTATCGCGAGTGAAAACCCTAATGCATAAGGGTTTTTCATCATCTTAAAAGTGCTGGCAAGGTTAATGGCATCCGTCGAAGAACGTTTGATTTGCGGATAATCCGCCCGATAAGCTAACCAACACAGCACTAAACAGAAGCAACCCGCGCCAAAATACAGATACTTCCAAGAGACGCCGCTGATCAGTAAATAACTGACAATGGCTGGCCCTATCATGGCACCGACACCAAAGTAGCCCTCCACCGTATTCATAGTGCTCGAATGCTGTTTTGAGGAAGTCGAGATATCGCCAATAAGCCCAAGTGCGCCGGTTTTAAAGACGCCAATCGCCGTGCCGACAAAGGCGAGTAGGAACAGGAAATAGTAAAACGATTCCCCCAGCGCGAACATGAAGCAGGCGAGCGCAAATAACAATAACCCCAATAAAATGGTTAACTTACGCCCTATCTTATCCGCCAAGAAGCCTAAAAACAGTCCACTCATCGCGATAAAAATCATCGGCATATAATGGAAAGCACTGGCCTGCGACATGGACAAATCAAACTGGGATATCAGCTCTGGAATAATGACCCCCACGGCATCTGAGGTCATAGCGAACATGAAAAACATTAAATATGTGAGTACCCGAATACGGGTGTGATTGCGGTTATCGCAACCTTTTGAATCACTTACCATACCATTTCACCTTATCGTTATTATACCTACTCACTCTCGGCTGCTAAGTAACCACATGCTGAAAGGGTTTCGGCTTTTGTGTACAGCGGTGAGTCAGCTCCCCCTCCACGCAAGAACAACGTGAGGCTAACTCAAAAATCCAACAAACCACTTGAATAATGTTTCATATTGGTTAAATATACAACTTAATCGATTAAGTTTAGTTGTGCAATCAATTAACGATTGCCATAAACCTTTACTCTAAAAAGACAACTCAAGCGTGGGCAAAGTATGAAAAACCAAGTGCAACTGATCACCTATGTCGACAGAATTACCCATGCCGGGCTCAAGGAGCTTAAAGCGCTGCTCGATGACGAGTTGCAAGGTCTATTCGGCGGCGTACATCTTTTGCCTTTCTATTTTCCCATTGACGGCAGCGATGCGGGCTTCGATCCGATAGACCATGTGCAAGTCGATTCACGCTTAGGCAATTGGGATGACGTTAAACGCATTGGTGATGACTACGACATCATGGCCGACCTTATCGTTAACCATATGTCCGCCGAGTCACCCGAATTTAAAGACGTGCTCCAGCACGGCAAACAATCGGCTTACTGGGATTTGTTTTTAACCAAAGACAAGGTATTTCCTGATGGATTAAGCGAGCAAGATCAAGCCGCTATCTATCGTCCACGCCCGGGCAGTTGCTTTAGCACTTACACCTTAGCCGATGGCTCGACCGAAGAGTTTTGGACCACCTTTACCCGCAATCAAATCGATATCGACGTTCATTCCGCCGCGGGTAAAGATTATTTAAACCGAGTGCTGGCGCGTTTCGACCACAGTAAAGTGAATCTGATCCGCTTAGATGCTGCGGGCTATGCGATTAAAAAGCCCGGCACTAGCTGCTTTATGATTGAAGAATCCTTCGAGTTTGTGGATAAATTAGCTAAGCAAGCCAATGCGTTAGGCATGACAACCCTGGCCGAAATTCATTCGCACCATATGACTCAAGTCGAAATCGCCAAGCGGGTCGACATGGTATACGACTTCGCCCTACCACCGCTCATCTTGCACACCCTGTTTAGCCAAGATTGCCAAGCCTTGACCCATTGGCTCGAAATGGCGCCGCGCAACTGCATTACCGTGCTCGACACCCACGACGGCATCGGCATTATCGACGTCGGCCCTATGGATGGCCTACACGGATTATTGACCGAAAATCAAATCGATAATCTGGTTGAAACCATACATGGCAACAGTAAGGGCGAGAGTCTACAAGCCACAGGCGCGGCAGCCAGCAACGTCGATTTGTATCAAATCAACTGCACCTATTACGATGCCCTCGGTCAGAATGACCTAGATTATTTGATGGCACGGGCGATTCAATTTTTCGCACCGGGTATTCCGCAGGTGTATTACGCGGGTCTGCTGGCGATGCCGAACGATATGGAGCTGCTCAACAGAACCCATGTCGGACGCGACATCAATCGCCCTTACTTGAACCGTGAAAAAGTGCAGCAAGCCATGCAGAAACCTGTCGTTAAGGCGCTAACGAAGCTGATTAAACTGCGTAATAGCAGCCCAGCCTTCGATGGCCGCTTTACTATGACAGCGAGTAAGCAAACACTGACGCTATCCTGGATCTCAGCCGATTCCCAGGCGAGTCTCACCCTCGACTTTGCCAATAAAGAGGGTCAAATCATCCTTTTAGATAAGCAAGGTAAAGAGACACAAATGACCTTGTCTAGCCTACTGGCTCAAGCATAAGCTTGCGTTCCTGTTCGGGTTTGAGTTTAGGCTCAAGCCAAATTTAAATAGCAAAAAGGCGCATTGAATGCGCCTTTTTTAGTTAAAAGATGTAGCGATTAGCAGCTCTTACCGAGACGTAATTCATAGCCCAAAACTTCCGCATGCACAGCATCACTAACAAACATTTGTGCCGCTTTGCGGCCCTTCTGCTCAGAGTATTGATAGACGGTCGTTAACGGCGGGGTTGAACGTGTGGCTTCATCTATGCCATCAAAGCCCACCACGCGCACATCTTCGGGAACACTCAGCCCCATAGCCTGCGCCTCACCGAGCACACTCAAGGCGATTAAATCACTCATACATAAAAACACATTTGGCCGCGGTGTCGAGTTCAGCGCTTCTTTTGCCGCAATCCGCGCATATTCCGCATTACTCTCGGGAATATTCCAAATGCGATCATTGCCAAGTGTAACACCCGTTTCTTCAATCGCTTGCAAGTAACCCTGTAGCCTCTGGTGGGCAATAGACATATCGATTTCGAGCAGATCTAAATCATACACTCGGCACGTTAAGTGGGTATCGAGCAAACGTAGCCCCAAAATGGCCACATTGTCTGCGGGCGACTGCAATGCCAGTTTCGCCACTTCATAGGCGGCTAACTTATTGTCTATGCTCACAGATGCATTGCGGTGGATATCAAAATCGACCGTGACGACCTTTTTCTTGACCTGCTTTAACTGCTCGGCCAACAGCGCATTACGCGGGCGACCATAACAGATAAAACCATCCACAAAGTCGGCCACCGCATTCACGCTGTCCGAACTGCCCGAAAACAGCAGTAAATTGAGTTTCTCTTGCTCCAAGACAGAGGCCACGCCCTTCATAAATTTACTGGCGACGGGGTCGGACACCATGTATTCCACGCTGTCCGACAGCACTAAGGCGACAGTATCAAACTTGCCCTTACGTAGGGATTGAGCCGCTTTATTTGGCCCGAAATACCCAAGCTTAGTGCAGGCGGCCAAAATGTCGTTACGACGTTTTTCCGATAATTGGTCGGGGCGATTAAACGCGTTAGAAACAGTGGCGTTAGAGACACCCAACTCGTTGGCAATGCTCTTTAGGGTCCAGTGTTTTGTTGTTGTCATGCTTATGTCCTGGAATCGAATAAAGGCCACAAAAATACGGTTCAGCGCAAATAGTACACGGCTTAAATTCGCCGTGCACCTGCAAATCTAGGCTTAATGCGCAGTTTCGCTATCGTGATCTTTTAATGCCGTTGCAGGGGATAAAAAACCGACTATCGCGGCACACAATGCCACGGTTGACGCGGCGATAAAACCGTATTGGAAAGCCGCATGCACCGATTCGGTGGGTAATTGCTTCATCGCTTCAATTCCGACTTCCTCCCCCTTAAATGGCAATAAGCCGTAGAGCAACAAACTAAATAATGCCGTTCCAATCGCCGCCCCCATAGAACGGCATAATGACACCATAGCCGTGATCTGGCTGAGTCGCGCCTTACCCGACACGCTCTGCACTACTAGTTGCACACTGGGCATCACAGTGCCTAACCCTACGCCCACCAGCACTCCTAAGCCACCAATCAGATTGGCATTGGGCGGCACTAAACCGATCAACAACAGGCCGACAAACGCCAGTGCCATGCCAAAGGAGGGTAACCATTTAGGTGCCACATCTTTACTTAATAGCCTACCCGCGAGAGTTGAGCCTGTGACTATGCCAAAGGTCATTGGCATCAGTAATAATCCACTTTTGGCGGGATTGGTGTGTAAGCCCACTTGCAGATAAATCGGCAGGAAGAAAATCATCGCAAACAGGCAGGCCGCAAACAGTGCAGCGGTTAACAGTGGCATATAAATGGCTTTCTTCGCCAGTAAATCTAACGGCAGAAACGGGCTCGCCAACCGCCGCTCCCACAACAACAGGCCTAGAATGCCTACCACCACAAAGACGGCAAAACCAAAGCTGGTCGCAGAAAGCCAAGCAAACTCCTGCCCCGCGGCCGATAACCAATATAAGAGTGCGGTGATAATGGTCGGGAACAAGACCACGCCCAGTAAATCAAACCGTCCCTGACGCACGGGTTTAACGCTGCGTTTATGCAAACCGTTAAGTCGCCATACCGCCAGCATGGCCAGAGGAATATTCGCCCAAAATAGCCAATGCCACGAATAGGCATGCACCACAAAACCGCCAATCACAGGGCCACCGACACTCGCTAGGGTAAACATAGCGGCAAAATACCCTTGGAAACGCGCCCGCTGCCGAATGGGGACTAACTCCCCAATCAAGGATTGGGACAAACTCATCAAACCGCCACCGCCCATGCCCTGCAGAATTCGCCCCGCTATCATATGGTCCATAGTGCCCGCACTCGCCGAAACGATGGAACCCAGCGCAAACACAACTAAGGCGATCATCAGGATTTTCGCGCGGCCGAAGTTATCCCCTAACCAGCCATAAATCGGCACAGAAGCGGCCATCGCCAGCATATAACCGATAGTGATCCACGAGGCTTGGCGCAGGCCGCCAAGATCTGCAACTATGGCTGGCGTCGCCGTCGCGAGTAAGGTTTGATCGACCGCCGCCAAAAACATGGGCAAGAATACGGCCGAGAAAATGGCGAGAAAAACAGAAGTTGGTAGAGGGTCACTCTGGGATAACGCAGGCTTTAAGGGCATATTGTCTCCGCTAACTCATCAGCCCAAGTGCAAAAAGAAAGTGTATAAAGAAGATGTGCTAAATTCGCCGTGCATTCCAATACTTAGACGCCCAATAACTGTTATGCAGGCTCGAGATCTTCACCCCTTGGCTAGTGGAAACATGGAGGAAATTATCGTCGCCCACATAGATGCCGACATGGTGCGTACTCCAACCTGTCTTGAAAAACACCAGATCGCCCTTACGCAGTTGATCTCTCGGCACGGGTTTACCTAGGGCTTGCTGTTCTTCAACCGTGCGCGGCAGCGTCATACCCAACATCTTTTGATAGGCGACGGACACAAAAGCCGAGCAATCTATGCCCCGCTTAGTGCCACCGCCTAAACGATAGGGCACACCGCGCCACTCGGAATGTAACTCGGAGATATTGCTATCGCTCCACACCGAGACGGGTTCAACTTGCTTTACCACAGGCTTAGGTTCTGGCGCGCTCGCACAAGCGCCAAGACCTAAGGCTAAGATAACTATCAGTAATCTCTTCATAAACGTCACACTCATCAAGGGCAGGTTTTACATTAACGTAATTTGACGTTTTTATCAGGTGAATTTGATGCAAATAGAGCACAAAAACGACACAATAGCACTCCTAAATAATTGCTCCTAATTATACCCAGAACGTGTCCCCTATGGCGTTGAGAGGCTCTCCGTTCCTACCTATCAAACAATTTACAATTCTGAACCGTTATTTATCCTAAAGTATAAAAATTTGAAACTGATTACATGATTTATATTTAAAATTGATCGCCACGTATCTATTCATTACAATTTCGCCCCATAAGTATAAAGATGTTACGTTTTCACTTCTTTATACTTTGACTAGCTAATAAATGGATTTAGCCAACCATTAATAGAACAAAATTTGTTCACCCATGTTAAATGGTTAATCCAACTTGATTCTTTTCTTCAATTTAAATTAGTTCTCTCCCACATAAAACTGGGCAAACCGAACCTTAATATAAGGATTATATTGTGTTCAAAAATACAACAAAATGCTTCGCGATTCTATCTGTGTTATTACTTTCAGGTTGCGCACAAATCTTAACCGCTGAACAATCAGCCCCTGAGATCAATTTCAGCACAACCGAAAAACCACTCACTATTGCAGTGATTGATAAACGTGAATACGTAGTAAATAATGATAAAACCCCCGCTTTTGAAGGACTAATCAGAAGTGGTTTCGGTATTCCTTACTCTTATAATACCCCCACAAATGAAGCCATGTCTGTCTATCTAACAAACAGACTCTTAGCGGGTTTTAGCAAAAGAGGGATTAAAGCCGAATCGGTTGAAACATCACCCAATATGAGCATAGACAGCGCCGTCACTCAGGTGAGCAAGAATGGTAGTAAATCAATTATTTTTGTATTAAATGAATGGAAATATGACTACCACGCCCTATCTGATAATTCTTGGTACAACCTTGACCTGATGATTATCGATGAAAATGGCAATGAGAAGCTTGTCAAAAATTTTACGGGTGAAAATGATATCCCCGGTGGGGCCATAGTAAACGAAATGCAGCTTATTTATAAGCAACGTTTCGAAGCAATATTTAAAGATGCGGAAGTCATTCAAGCATTAAGTTTATAAATTTGGTTTGAGATTTGATTAAAGTCCGAAGCCATGTGGCTTCGGATTTTTTGTTTTAGCAGTTGGCTAAAGAGGAAAAACTTAGCGTGCGCCTATGCAGGTTCTGCCGCCATGTTCACTAAGCAAGGTGACAATCGCGCCGATTTGCAAAATCCATAGGAATACACGAAGCTAAAACCTTCGACGCGAATGCAAGATGGGATCTAAACCCTTTCTGCATCCCAGACTAACACTCTGTGTGTCCTAGCAAAGGAATAGGGAGCGAACATGAGCGAACAACAAGCACAGTTTTATGGTGGCCCTAAGGAATGCCCTATTGAAAATGGCCGCATTCAGGTCCAACGCCTTGCCTCAAAAATCGGTGATGTCGGCGGTATTCCCGTGGCACGGGCAATACCACAAAAAGCGCGTCGTCTTATCGGTCCTTGGTGTTTCCTCGACCATATTGGCCCTGTCACCGACGGCCCACTGATGAATGTCGGCCCGCATCCGCACATTGGGCTACAAACCTTTACCTGGATGCTCGAAGGCGAAATCATGCACAGGGACAGCCTAGGTAGCGCCCAAGTGATCCGCCCAAAACAAGTTAACTTGATGACAGCCGGACACGGTATCGCCCACACCGAAGAGTCCGTCGAAGGTCATCCCACTATGCACGCGGCGCAGCTATGGATTGCCCTGCCGCTGGAGCACAAAGATACCACTCCCAGATTCGATCATTATCCCGCATTGCCAATATGGCACGAGGCCGGTGTCGACTTCACCCTATTAATTGGTGCTTGGCAGCATAAGCAGGCGCCCACATTGCACTTTTCCCCCATAGTGGCCATGGATTTATTTGCCACAAAAGACACAGAGCTAACCCTACACCTCAACCCTAGCTTCGAATATGGGCTTATGCCGCTGGAGGGCAAATTCCAAATCGAGGACGAAAACTTCGATAATAACGATCTCGCCTATCTGGGTATGTTGCGTGAAACCGTGACGGTAACACTCACTGCCGCTTGTCGCATACTGCTGATTGGCGGCGCGCCACTGGCTGATCCTGTCAATATTTGGTGGAACTTTGTCGGTCACAGCAAAGCGGAAATTGCCCAGGCCCAAGCCGACTGGGAAGCCGAAGATAAGCGCTTTGATACTGTCCCCGGCTATGTTGGCAAACGATTAGTGCCACCGCCAATCCCTTGGTAATCAATTTTACGGATTTTTTACGCGCTATCTAAAAATGCCTTTGTTAGAGTAGCGCTAATTCCGGCAAGGCTATCTTTACCCCATGACATTTGCAAAGACAGTTTCCATGACCCAATACTGGCGCTCACAACCCACTTTGTTTACTGGCACAGTATTGGTGGCAGCCATTTTCAGCAGTTTTTTCATCGATCGCTTTCTAGGCTCAACGATTGCCGTACTGCTGATTTTACAGCTGGCCGTGGTACTCATAGCGTTGCAATGTAATGCTAATTTTGCCTATTTCTCCGCCGTGTACGAGGCTGCCAGTTACAACTTTTTATTTACCACGCCACGCTATTCACTACAGATGTTCCATCTTGATGACATTCTTAACTTAGCCGTATTTCTTATCGTTGCCCTCACCACCAGCAAGCTGGCCGAACACTATCGCCGTCAGCAAGATGAACTCAAACAGGCAAACTTAAGCAACAGCATTTTGCTCTCGGTCTCCCATGATTTACGCACGCCGCTCTCGACCATCATAGGCACACTGACGACACTGAAGGAATACATGCCTAAGCTCAGCCAATCGCAAAAAAATGAGCTGATAGATAGTGCGGCCGCCGAGAGCCATCGCCTGCACCAATATATCGAAAACCTATTGCAGGCCACTAAGTTACAACATGGTGCACTCAAATTCAGTTTGAATGAAGACACCATCACCCATGTTTTACATCAGGCTATCGGTCGTTTTCCCACCACACAGCCGCGGATTATCGTCGAGAGTCAACCCAATCTCCCCACGGTGATGATCAGCAGTTCATTGATTGAGCAGGCTATTTTTAATGTGCTGGATAATGCACTGCGTTACTCACCCCAAGATAAAAAAGTCACCGTTAAGGTGTATCGACACGAAAAGATGCTGAGGCTGGATATTCAAGATCGGGGTAGCGGTATAGCAGCCGCAGATAGAGAAGCCGTTTTCGATCTCTTTTATCGCCAACATCCCTCCACGGATGGCGGGGCAGGCCTTGGGCTCGCTGTCGCTAAAGGCATCATTACTGCCCATGGCGGCCTGATCAGTGCCGAATCTGCGGCAAAGGGTAGCCTTATCCGCATTGCTCTACCGATTAACAGGGGCGAGAAATAAATGCCATACAAAATCTTGGTCGTGGATGATGAAGCCCAAATTCACACTTTTATGCGGATCTCCCTAGAAGCGGAAGGATTTGAATATATTGGTGCATTATCAATTGCATCGGCGTTAACACAATATCATGCACAGCAGCCACACTTACTCGTACTCGACCTTGGCCTTCCAGACGGTGATGGCATGGAATTACTACAAACCCTGCGCTCGAGTGACAAAATCCCCGTATTAGTGTTAACCGCCCGCGATCAAGAGGCAGAAAAGATCCGCCTACTAGAAGCGGGGGCCAATGACTATTTAAGCAAGCCCTTTGGGATCAGAGAATTAATTGCTCGCATTAAGGTATTGCTCCGCGATCTCGTGGACGAGTCTGCAACGGGTGATTTACTGCACTTTGGCCCGCTTAAACTGCAAAAAAGCACCCACCAGCTATGGCTCGCACAACAGGAAATGGCCTTAACCAAAAAAGAATTCGCCCTGATGGAAACCTTAATGTCCCACCCGGGAAAATTAGTCACACAAACCGAATTACTGCGCAATATCTGGGGGGAAACCCATCAGGAAGATAGCCACTATCTACGGATTTTAGTTAGCCTGTTGCGTAAAAAACTCAATGATAGCAACGAGCAACAACTGATTAAGACAGAAGTCGGCTTAGGTTATCGCTTGACTGACCCGAGCCTGCAATGACTCTTATCGCAATCTAAAAAACTCTCAGCAAAATCTCGAAAGGATATTGGTATGGCACATTTTACTGTCATCGGATTAGGCCGCTTTGGCGTTGCCGCGAGTCTCGAACTCATGCACTTAGGCCACAGGGTAACAGGTGTCGATAGTGACCCAAAAATCATTGAAAAATATGTAGAAAGCTTGACCGAAGCCGTCATTTGCGACTGCGCCGATGAAGCGGCGCTACGGGAATTAGATCTGGCCAGTAGCGAAGTTGTGCTTGTCGCTATCGGTGAGGATATGCAATCGAGCCTGCTCTGCACGCTGGCGCTAAAAAATCTCGGCGTGCAAACGATTTGGGTCAAAGCCAGCACTAAGGCGCACCATACCATAGTGTCTAAACTCGGGGTCGCTCGCATCATTCACCCAGAGGAAGAAATGGGTATTCGAGTCGCCCAGTCGCTGAACTATCCCATGGTCAATAACTTCCTCACCCTTGGTGACGGACTCTATATTGTTGAAATCCATATTAAACCGCACTTACATCAAACGACAGTTGGCCAACTACTGGGGAGCTTGCAGGATAGCGGCAACGATGAACAAACCAATGTCGCCCGCAGCCCCAAGGGCAAAGTGGCGGTGCTAATGGTAAAACGCGAGCTAACGGTGTTTAGCAAGATTGATAGCGATTTTATCCTGCACACGGATGACGCCCTATTCCTCTGTGGTAGCCGTGCCGAGTTAAAACACCTAGCACCAAGGTTGGTGTAAGGTGGTTCAGTGGCATCCCTCCATCATGGTAATCGAGCATCACCCCAGATCCGATAGAAAGCTGTTAGGCGCCCCACCTTTTATCTTAAGTGCGAGCTTTGCGCTGCTGATCCTCCTCGGCACTTGCTTACTCAAACTCCCCATCGCCACCGAGTCACCCATCACTTGGTTGCAAAGCCTATTTACCGCCACCTCGGCGGTGACGGTAACTGGGCTGGTCGTTGTCGACACTGGGACGGTATTTACCTCCTTCGGGCAAATCGTTATCGCACTGTTAATCCAACTCGGTGGACTCGGGCTGATGACCTTTGCGATTGTCACCCTTATCGCCCTTGGAGGTAAGATTGGTTTCTTGCAACAAACCGTAGCGAAAGAAGCATTTAATCAAACAGATACATCAACGCTGGTTTCAACCGCAAAAGCCGTATTGCTATTTTCCCTATTGGTTGAAGCCATAGGCATGCTGATTTTATCTGTTTATTGGAGCCATGAACTCGGTTGGCAAACCAGCCTATTCCACGGTTTTTTCTATACCATTAGCGCCTTTAATAACGCCGGTTTTGCCCTCAGTGCCGACAGCCTAATGCCCTATGTGGCCGATCCTGTTGTCAACCTAACGATTACGGGATTATTTATCGTTGGCGGCCTTGGGTTCTCGGTGTGGATTGACCTTCGACGCAATAGACGTTGGTCAAAACTCAGCGTTTACAGCCGGATGATGATCACAGGCACTATGCTTATCAATGCCGTGGCCGTGATTGCGATTTACTTGATTGAGTACAACAACCCCAACACCCTCGCGCCCTTAAGTGAACTCGGCAAATGGTTAGCCTCATGGTTTCAAGCCGTTACCCCGCGCACCGCAGGCTTTAACACCCTAGCCATAGACCAACTCGAAGACGGCACGACGCTACTTATGCTGATATTGATGTTTATCGGCGGTGGATCCCTCAGTACCGCCAGCGGGATTAAGGTAGTGACCTTTATGGTGCTAATCCTCGCCACCTATGGCTATTTGCGCCGCGACGAAGCCATTTATGTGTTTAAACGGGAAATCCCTAAAGATACCGTCAGCAAGGCCTTGGCGCTGACCATGATCTCCATCGGTGTGACTTGGCTAGCGATTTTCGCTTTAGTGTTAACCGAAAAAGCGCCATTAATCGATATCGTCTTCGAGGCCGTATCAGCACTGGGTACTGTCGGTTTATCCCGCGGATTAACTGGCAATTTATCGAATGCAGGCCAAGGCATTATCATCTTTATGATGTTTATGGGACGACTCGGCCCACTGATGCTCGCCTACTTCCTTGCCAATCCAAGGGTAAAAAAGCTGCGCTATGCAGAAACCAAATTGGCAATTGGGTAAGGATTGATTGGTGGTGGCACACCAAATTTACTGATCATCAAATAGGAATGATGTTGAGCAAGCGAGGTAATTGAGTTGGCTATGGAGGCGCTGACTTATAGGCGAACCATGGCATTTGCTCTACGACACGGTGAATAGAAACCTTGGGTTTCTAAGCTTATGAACGAGAGCCATGGATGGCGAACTGGCCGTTAAACACGGATGTTGTTCAAGTCCATCCGTGGATGCTCGACCGCCCCGTCTGATGTGAAAGGATTCACAAATGCCGCGATGGCATGGATACCAAAAAGCGGCCATGGGGCGGACGGTCGTCTCACTAATCACCGTGACTATTCTGTTTAACATCGGTGTAGCCTGTTTGTTTTGAAAGAAGATTAGTAACTCGTTTATGGGACATTTTCGAGTTAAAGCCTTAACTCTAACGCGTCTGTTTTGGATAAAAATATCTATGGAGATAACGCCCAATTAAGGTGTGAGGCACGCAATACCGATGCCGCCGCATACCGCCTTAATCACTTAAACCAACGCATAGTAAAAATGCCACGCGTGCCGAATCACTCTTAAATTGTTTGTTATACCCGGAGTTAGTCGTCTGTAAAGTAATCAGTATCAACTCTGAAAGTTGCGTAGCTTTTTACCGAAGTGACACCTACCCCGTGGGTTAGCATGAGATCACAAAGAAGATCACCATCAATTAAAACTATACTTTTTTGTTGCTTTTCAACATATGTTTCAGCAGTTTTAGCAAATGATGACGTTGTAATAAAAACTCCTTTCTGAACATTCTCCATCGCACCAACAAACTGTTGTAGGTCTGGACGACCTATTTTATTAGACGTGTAGCGTTTTGCTTGGATATAAATCTTATCCAAACCTAGTTTGTCTTCTTTGATAACACCGTCAATGCCCCCGTCACCCGGAGAGCCACTTACAAGCCCAGCTCCTGGGAAGTCACCTCCATATCCCATAGCTAATAATAAATCGACAACTAAGCGTTCAAAGAAAGCTGGCTCTGAAGATAATATCTGCTCCAAAAGTTGGTTTTTAACGCCCGCACGATGCTCAAGATATGCGTCATACAGCTTTTCTTCTGGAAGTCTATCGTTTGAAACTTGTACTGATTTTTCTTTTTGTTTCTGAGGCTTTGAAGTCAGTTGCTGGTCAAGCAAATAGTACTTTGTAACTTTTCCATTTTTACTATCAATAACAAAATGCTTGGCAGGACTAGCTGACGGAAAATCCAACCCGAAGCAATGCTTGCGAAGTTTGCTGTTTACAATTGCTTCTGGAACCTTAGCACCAAATTCATATAAATTGCGGCTGATTATTTCATCGTATATTTCTTTGTATGTAAGAGGTTTTTTCAATGTCGAAAGAACTTCTTTTATCACTTCAACAATTGTCACTGAACTTTCCTTTTATATATTAGGGTATAACGTCTTAGTATTTATGCGCTGCGCTGTTTGCAGGGCATAAATCGCTTGTTGACTCAATCTTAAATATGGCCACAGCCACATCCATGTCAATTGGTATAAATGATGCTATAGGAATTTGCTTTTTTGCGGTAGCGGTTTTTTATACAGTTTGATGGGTAATCACTTGATATTGTTTTACCTTTCTCGTTCTTTCACGCTTATTTTTTTGCTGATGAATCGCTATCTAACGACTCAAAACTCCAAGGAATACACCTCCCCTCGGAGTTGCCGCAGGGCGAATAGACAAATTGCGTGAGTCTCGCCATGGATGGCGAGCTAGCTTTCGCAGGTGCAGGGACGCATCCTTCGGAAGCGATAGCAAATTTGTCAATGAGCACAAGGGGCTTTCAACTCCGTTGGGGGCGTCTTGGAGCATCCAAGGAGGATAGGACGAGCAGTCCTCCTTGGTCGGGTGTGGGGTGAAGCCCCACGACTTTGATTTTGATTTTGATTAAAGCATTCAAACTACGAAAAGATGGGATACATAACTTCTAAGTCGAACCATCAACTTTTCTATAGGTAAAGCTTTACTTGGCCTATTCCCCTTTTGAACTGCGAAACACACTTTGGGGCAAAAGCTTTTAGCCAGATGAACAGTTCAATAGTCGTAAAGATTGGCATTGTGGCAACTGTGACCGTTGGCGGCATGGATGCCGCCGTCGAGCCCTCAGGGATGAGTTTATGGCGTGTCACAGGGGAAACAATGACAATTCATCCTGTACACCTGACGACAAACTTATCTAGTTTTGGGGCAATATCTTTTAGCCAGATGAACAGTTCAGTGGTCGTTAAGATTGCCACAGTTGCAACAGTGATTGTTGGCGGCATGGCCGCTCTTTCACATCAGCCCCATAGGGATATGGGAAATGCCACTATGATGTCGGGAACATCATTGGCCATGTGAACGCGGCATTTACACTTCCATGTATTGCAGATGCCGCCGTCGAGCCTATAGGGATACTTCTTGTAAAATAAAAGGGCGGCGTGTCACTGGGAAAGCACTGGCAATGCATATAACGCAATATACGATTCAGCCGTCTTGCTGATTTAGCTAGAAGATTGGCTTTGATGAGTTCAAACAGTCAGGGTTTTAAACTCATTACTCTTGCAAGTTAGAGACTAAACCGCTTGCCCTGCAGCGACGCCGGATGCCCAGGCTCATTGGAAGTTATACCCGCCGAGCCAGCCACTTACATCCATCACTTCGCCGATAAAAAACAGGCCGGTGACATTAACGGCCTCCATGGTTTGGGAGGGCAGTTCGTGGGTATCGACACCTCCTAGCGTGACTTCGGCGGAGGACTCGAGTGGGACATCCAAACTCTTTTGACTATTAATGATTTGCAGGCAAAAAAGTCATGATCGAAATAAACGGCAAAATCACTGCGCATTAGGGCAAGGCCAAATGACCCATCTCACATTCGCATACAGCTTGACCAATAAGCCAACCCTGTGAAAGGATGGAAACTGTTCAAATTATATTCTGCATAAATAGGGAGTTAGGGTGCGAGTTAACTTTTTAATCATAGTGCTAACCTTGCTCAGTATCCCTCAGCTATCTTCAGCTACGCCCGATCCCTTAACAAAACTCAATATAAAAGCAACCACAGGCGCAGCGGCTGGCTATGTGCCAGATCTGGCCTGTAGCACTTGCCATATGAACCTTTACCAGTCTTACCAATCTGTGGGGATGGCGCGTTCTTTTACACTTCCAGCCAACGCTAAACCGATAGAGAAATTTGGCGAGGAATTTTACCACGCCACTTCTGAGCGTTATTACCGTATAGATAAACATGACGATAAACTCACTTTTTATCGCTATCAAAAAGACCTCAATGGCAAACCCATCAATACCTTTACTACCCCCATTGACTGGGTGCTAGGGTCGGGGAATCGCGCCCGCAGTTACCTATATCGTACTGAGTTAGGGGAGTTATTTATGCTACCGCTGGGATGGTATTCCCAAACAAATGAATGGGGTATGTCACCTGGATTTGAAAATAAAAGCCATTCTGGTGTGCAGCGGCAGGTAAGAAGAGAGTGTCTCTTTTGCCATAACGCCTTTCCAGAGGTGGCGATGGACAGTGATAATTATTTAGCGCCTCATCTTTTTCCATTGGAACTCCCCCAAGGCACGGGCTGTCAACGCTGCCATGGTCCAGGCGCAGATCATATCCGTGCCGCCCTAAATGTGCGTCCTAGCCAAGAGATACAAGCCAAAATAATTAACCCCCGCAGACTGCCACCAGAAGAAAGAGATTCGGTCTGCTTTCAATGTCATATGTTACCCGCGGTTAGCATAGTGGGCGCGAGGAAGTTCGATCGCAGTGACTATTCCTTCCGGCCCGGCCAGAAACTCTCCGAATATATAGTCCATGTCGAAACGACCGAGGCCGATATTCGCTCCGAAGATAAATTCGAAATCAATCACCATGGTTATCGCCTCTGGCAAAGCAAATGCTACCAACAAAGTGCGGGACAGTTGGCCTGTATTAGCTGCCATGATCCCCATATTAAACCGGAATCGATGAGTTTCCGTAAAACAGTCTCTGCCAAGTGCCTTAACTGCCATCAGCAAGCATCTAAACTCCATAATCAAACTATTGATACTAAAGGTGATTGCGTTGCTTGTCATATGCCAACACGACGCACCCAAGATGTCATTAAAGTCACAATGACGGATCATCGTATTGCCAGAGGTCCCTTTGACATCAAGGAGTTACAGCGGGAAAAGCCCCACACAGAGCCTGTGATCACAGAGCTAAACCTCTTACCCTGGGGGGATCCTCCTAAGAATGATGAAGCCAAAATTTATCGTGCCACGGCCGCTCTCAGATCACTGACGACCCAAGATGCCACCAGCGCACTTAAAAACTTGCTTATCAAAAATCCATTACCTTTGTCGCTCCCCTATGTCGATTTGTTAAATTCTGAGCTCAAATTACATCGATATGAGAACGCCGAAAACACTGCGAGTTATCTGCTACGACAGGGTATTAAGGATCCTGCCGTATTGACCCGTTTAGGCATAATGCAACTCGGACAAGGCAAAATAAAGGAAGCCATTTCCACCTTAGAGGGCTCCCTCAGCATTGAAGCTACGCCAGAAACCTATTACAACTTGGGGTTAGCAGCATTCAGATTAGGCGATAAGCCTAAAGCACTGGCCAGTATCGAAGCCGCAATTGCGATGCGGCCAAATATGCACTCGGCATGGTTGTACAAAGGACGATTGCTGGCTCTTATGCATCAACCTCTCGACGCGATTGCAGCCTTTAAACGCTCTCTGCAAATTTCCCCAAACTACACAAAAGCCTATGAGTCATTAATCCCTCTGCTACGGGAAACAGGACAATTTGAGGAGGTAACGCGTTATCTCGACATAGGATTACGCTCGGCGGAACAACCACAGTCGCTGCGATTGTTAGGTACTATCCCAGAAACATCCGTGACAGAGATAGAACCGCAATGAGGATATATGGCTAACCGTAGCTTTGGGGCTGGTTACAGGGGCTGACGGCCAACAGTTATGAGTAGTTAAGTCCAATAAATCCTGAGCGTACTAAATGGTATTGTAATCAATGACGGAGCCAAGACACTGAGTGTTTACGTTTTAATTTAATCACTCCTATGCCGGCGAGGGACTACACCGCTTGCCCTGCGGCGACACCCGATGCCCAGGCCCATTGAAAATTAAACCCGCCGAGCCAACCACTTACGTCCATCACTTCGCCGATAAAAAATAGGCCGGGAACCTTAATGGCTTCCATGGTTTTGGAGGACAATTCGTGGGTATCGACGCCGCCTAGCGTCACTTCGGCGGTGCGATAACCTTCGGTGCCATTCATTAACACTGTCCAGCGGTGGAGATCGTCGGCTAGCTTGGCGCGCTCTGCATGCACTAATTGATTTAACGCTTTGTTTAATAAAGCCTCATCGAATAACACTTCCACCAGCCGCTTAGGTAACCACTGGCTTAAGGTATTACGCAGACTTTGTTTAGGGTGCGCGGCGAGTTGTTGTTCTAGCACCTGCTCGGCATCCATATTTGGCAATAGATTGATTTCTATGGTTTCACCCGCTTTCCAGTAGTTGGAAATTTGCAAAATAGCAGGGCCAGATAATCCTCTGTGGGTAAAAAGCAGCGCTTCGCTAAACGCCGTGCCATCTTTAGCGGTAATACGGCTCGGCACCGCAATGCCCGACAAAGGCTCGAAACGAATTTTATCTTCACTATGCCAGGTAAAAGGTACAAGTCCCGCGTGGGTTGGCAATACCTTAAGGCCAAATTGCTCGGCCAGTTGATAACCGTAAGGTGTGGCGCCGAGTTTAGGCATGGATAAGCCGCCCGTGGCGATAACCAATGAGTCGCAGCTGAGTTCACCATTAGAGGTGTTAAGTTCAAAACGTCCTGCTTCTGTCTTTTTAACGGCCAAAATATCGGTACGTAGCTTAATCGTCACGCCCGCCCATTCACACTCGGTCAATAGCATAGTGACGATTTCTTTAGCCGAGTCATTGCAGAACAATTGGCCGTGATCGCGTTCGTGGTATTCAATGCCGTGGCGCTCAACCAGTTCGATAAACTGCTGTGATGGGTAACGCGCCAGTGCCGACTTAACAAAATGGGGGTTACCACAGAGGAAGTTAGCGGGCTCGACTTTAAGGTTAGTGAAATTACAACGCCCGCCACCGCTGATGAGGATTTTACGCCCCGCCTGCTTGGCATTGTCGAGTACCAGTACATCACGGCCTCGGTAACCCGCGGTCGCTGCACACATTAATCCTGCGGCGCCGGCTCCGATAATAATGACATCATGATGTTTCACGCAATTACTCCACACAGATAAATTGATTGGTATTGGCTGCCAACGGGCAGTCTGCAGACTCGCGAACCTTTAGCAAGCAAGTTAGCAACCGCTAAATGGAGTAAGAGTCTGGCTCAAACGCTAGGCACAAATCCCCTCTTTCACCATCCCTGGCGACCGGGGATAAATACTTCCGTGCATAAAAAAGGGCGCTATTCTAGCACCCTTTCTTTTATTCGGCATTACAGCATCATCACGGCTCGCGGTTTATTGCGCAGGCGTTTCTGATTTCTTTTCTCTGCTGAGCAACTCTTTGGCAGCATCGACGGGCGATTTACCTTGGTACAAGACTTGGTAAATTTGCTCTGTGATTGGCATTTCCACCCCAAGGCGTTTCGCAAGGGTAAACACTTCTTTGGTGTTGCGATAACCTTCAACCACTTGACCGATTTCAGCTTGCGCTGTCATCACATCACAGCCTTTACCTAAGGCTAAACCGAAACGACGGTTACGAGATTGGTTGTCGGTACAAGTCAACACTAAATCGCCCAGTCCCGCCATGCCCATAAAGGTGGCAGTGCTGGCGCCTAAGGCTTCACCTAAACGGGTTAACTCGACTAAACCACGGGTGATCAAGGCCGTTCTCGCATTAGCACCAAAGCCAATGCCGTCGGACATACCCGCACCAATGGCGATGACGTTCTTGACCGCGCCGCCTAATTGCAGGCCGATAAAGTCGTCATTAGCGTAAACACGTAGACGCTTAGGACTATGCAGCAATTCCACTAAGTCGGCGGTAAATTGTGGACAGGTGCCCGCAACTGAAATAGCCGTAGGTAAACCCATGGCTAATTCCTTCGCGAAGGTCGGCCCAGATAACACCGCCAGCGGATATTGCTCGCCTAACACATCACGGGCCACATCTTGCAGCAAACGTCCGGTCTCAGGCTCGAGCCCCTTGGTTGCCCAGACGATGCGCGCATCGCTACGCAGCAAAGGTTTAGCTTGCTCAAGCACAGTTCCAAACACATGGCTTGGCACCACCACTAACACATTGTTACTGGCAGCTAAGGCTTTGGCTAAATCGGCTTCGATCTGTAAACAATCAGGAAACGCAATACCAGGCAAAAATGCTTGGTTGCACTTATCCTGCGCGAGCGTTTGCATGTGGACAGGATCGTGTCCCCATAACAAGGTCTTATGACCATTGCTGGCTAAAGAGATGGCAAGGGCGGTGCCATATGAGCCCGCCCCTAATACCGTGATGTCGGCAGAGTTTTTCATGTAATTAAGCGTTTGCTTCTTCGGCTGCGGGTGCAGTAGCAGCGGCTTGACGTTGTTGCACGTATTGGGCAAACAGCGCATCGAAGTTCACTGGTGCTAGGTTCAGTTGTGGGAAAGTACCACGACCTACTAAGCTACTCACAACTTCACGGGCATATGGGAACAGGATGTTAGGGCAGTATGCACCTAATGAATGTGCCAATTGTGGCTCAGTTAAACCAGCGATAGAGAAGATACCCGCTTGTTGTACTTCACATAGGAAAGCGGTATCGCCACCGTTTTGTGCTGTTACCGTCAGAGACAGTACAACTTCGTATACGTCATCGGCTAATTTAGCGCTGCGCGTGTCTAAATCTAACTTCACTTCTGGATTCCATTCTTTTTGGAATACCGCTGGGCTGTTAGGCGTTTCAAAAGAAACATCTTTAGTGTAAACACGTTGAATGTTGAATTGTGGGGCTTGTTGTTCGTTGTTTGTTACTTCAGCCATAATTTCCTACCTATCCTATCAATGTTGTGCCAGCTTTTCGTTGAAGGCTGACTTATATGTCTATTTAGCTCGGGCTTTGGGGTTAGAGGCCTGTATCAATCCAGTGCCATCCCAATATTTCACCCTAGAGTGTATCTTTATAACGAGTCTAAAAACTTAATCTAAGCCCTTAGCGACCGCAGGATCAGTATGCCAAACAATGATGACTCTATTGCTGCATAGTCGAGATGACTGTTACAGCACAAATCATAACTGCCGCCGACAACTTATCTTTTGCTTTTTGAAACAGGCATATTCGCTGCCTGCCATTCACCCATACCACCTTTTAAGTTATACAGATTCTCAAAACCCTGTTTACTTAAAAGCTGAGCCGCTTGAGACGAGGTCATGCCAGCATTGCATACAAGTATAATGGGACTGGCTTTAAACTTTTCAAGGGCTGAAGTCTGATTATTTTTGATATCCGCCAGCGTAACGTTAAGTGCATCAACAATGTGACCCTTACGGAACTCGTCGCTTGAACGCACATCAACCACTTTGGCGTCCTGTCTGTTCACCATAATGGTGAGTTCTTGGTGAGTAATATTTTTGATTTTAGAGAAGCTCGATTTGATCATGCTGATCACGAGTACAACAAATAATCCCACCCAGGCCAGACTTAACATAGAGTGAGCTTTAAAAAATTCGATATATTCTTGCATGGTTACAGCCCGTATAAATGGCGAAAAATTCGATAAGGGCACAGAGTATACCCATTGCCATGGCAGATTGCAGCAGTTTAGTCACAGTTCTAGAACACAGCTCAGCCCTTGCGCCATCACGATTATCTCTATGCTCACATAATCCGATGAATTAGTGATTCGATGACCTTAATCTAGGTAAAGCGCTTTTTCGTACCCCGCTTACGTAGTAATATTTGACCAATTTCAGATTTCTATCGCTTCTTTAAAACTTAAAGGTAACACCATGACGACAACTAAACGTCCAATCGCGTTGTTGATCCTCGATGGCTGGGGCTACCGTGAAAATACGCATATGAATGCCATTTTCCACGCTAAGACTCCAGTACTCGACCGCCTCAACGACCAATACGCCCACGGTTTAATTTCTGGTTCTGGTTTAGATGTAGGTTTGCCCGATGGGCAGATGGGTAATTCTGAAGTAGGCCACATCAATCTAGGCTCCGGCCGTATCGTGTATCAAGAACTGACGCGTATCAGCAAAGCGATTAGCGACCATGAGTTTGAGAAAAACCCAGCCCTATGCGATGCAGTAGACTCGGCGATTAAAGCCAATGGCGCAGTGCACATCATGGGTCTGCTTTCTCCCGGTGGCGTGCACAGCCATGAAGAACATATCGAAGCCATATGCCGAATGGCCGTGGCTCGTGGTGCGACTCGGGTTTATCTGCACGCTTTCCTTGACGGCCGCGATACTCCCCCACGCAGCGCTAAGGGCAGCTTAAGCCATTTTGATGATCTGTTTACTACATTAGGCCATGGCCGCGTGGCATCGATTATCGGCCGTTACTTCGCAATGGACCGCGATAATCGTTGGGACCGAGTGTCGCAAGCCTACGATCTGATCACCCAGGGCAAGGCAAAGTTCCAATACGACAATGCAGTCACAGCGTTAGAAGCCGCCTATGCCCGCGATGAGAACGACGAGTTTGTGTCTTCATCGGCGATCACCGATAGCGAAGGCAACATTGCCACTCTGCAGGATGGTGATGCGCTGATATTTATGAATTTCCGCGCCGACCGTGCCCGCCAGATCACCCGCAGCTTTATCAATCCTGACTTTGACGGCTTCGAACGTGCTGTCGTGCCTAAAATGCACTTTGTCACCCTGACAGAATATGCGGCAGATATTAAGGCGCCTATAGCCTATCCATCTGAAAACTTAGTGAATACTTTAGGTGAAGTGCTGCAGAAACAAGGCCGCACCCAACTGCGTATCTCTGAAACTGAAAAATACGCCCATGTGACTTTCTTCTTCAACGGCGGTAAGGAAGAGCCATTCGAAGGTGAAGATCGCATCCTGATCAACTCACCTAAAGTGGCGACTTACGACTTGCAACCAGAGATGAGTTCGGCCGAACTGACCGACAAACTCGTGGCGGCGATTGAATCGACTAAGTACGATGTGATCATCTGTAACTACCCCAATGGCGATATGGTTGGCCACACGGGTAATTTCGATGCCGCCGTTAAAGCCTGTGAGGCTGTCGATGCCTGTATCGGCCGCGTGGTTGAAGCACTGGCTAAAGTCGGTGGGGAATGTATTATTACCGCTGACCACGGCAACGCCGAGCAAATGACCGACGAAACGACAGGTCAAGCCCATACGGCTCACACCAGTGAACTGGTTCCCTTTGTGTTTGTGGGCCGAGACGCAAGCATAGATGCCGGTGGCAAACTGAGCGATATCGCACCGACGATTCTGCATCTACTGGGCGAAGCCATTCCCGCAGAGATGACGGGTAAGCCATTAATCCATATTAAAGAGTAATTGTTACCTAGTGAGCACTCGACTCCTTGTTAAAGCCAGCATTCTTGCTGGCTTTATGATGTTATCTTTTTCGGCTAACGCTTCTGATTTGCAGAAGCGTCAGTCCGAGTTGAAATCAATCCAAGCGCAAATAAATAAACAACAAAGCGCGCTTAAAAACACCAGTAAGCAACGGGAAAAATTACTGTCATTGCTGCGAAGCGATGAAGAGGCGATTGCGGCGGCCGCCAAAAAGGTCAATAGCACCAAAAACAGTTTGGTGCAGATAGACACTAAACTTGCCGAGCTTAAACAGCGTCAAGAAGCGTTGGAAGCACTCAAAGTAAGCCAGCAAAAAACGTTATCAAAACAACTATCTAGCGCCTATTTAGCGGGTAATCACGATTACACTAAGATGATGCTAAACCAGCAAAGTCCCGCCACCATTGAGCGCATGCTGACTTATTATCAATATCTAAATAAAGCGCGGATGAAGTCAATCAATGAATTAAAACAGACTCTCACCGAGCTTGATGAAATTAAAGCCTCACAAACCAGTAAGCAACAACAGCTCACTAAGCTGGTTGCCGAGCAACAAGTGCAATCTAAGCGCTTGAGCCAAGAACAAAACCAACGTCAACAGACTCTTAAAGAACTGCAGCGCACACTCAACACTAAAGGTGCCGAACTCGAACAACTGCAAATTGAAGAGGCAAGCTTAAAACGGGTTGTCGAACAGGCTCTAAGGGCAATGAAAGACAATCCCTCGATGGAAGGTTTTGGTAAGCAAAGCGGCAAGCTTAAATGGCCGACGAAAGGTCGCGTCAGCGCCAGCTTTGGCAGCCCACGTTCGGGCCAAGTAGTGTGGAAAGGCACTATGTTATCGGCGCCAGAAGGGCAAAATATTCGCGCAGTTTCCGGTGGAAAGGTGATCTACGCCGACTGGTTGCGGGGGTTTGGGATGGTAATGGTGATCGACCATGGCAAAGGCTATATGAGCCTCTATGGTCACGCACAAGCCCTATTGAAAAGCCCAGGTGATATGGTCAAGAGTGGCGAAGCAATTGCTTTAGTCGGACGTTCGGGTGGACAGACCGAGCCTGGCCTATACTTTGAAATAAGGTATAAGGGGCAAGCCGTCGATCCAGCCAAGTACTGTCGCTAATCAGTACTGTCGCTAAGGTGGCCGTCCCCATCATTACAGGGGACGGCTATGAAACACATGATCCGCTATATCGCCTGCGTTGGACTCGGCCTAACCTTAGGCCTTTCCATCAGCCTCTCCAGTCAAGAGAATGCCAAATCCTACCGCAGCGGCTTTGACTACCCTTTACTTCAGGATGTACTGGAAACCGTAGAAACCTACTACGTTAAAACCGTCTCTAAGGATGAATTAGTCCAAGCGGCCATCAAGGGGATTTTTGAACATTTAGACCCCTACTCTAGCTTCTTAAATCATCAAGATTTGCTTGATTTAAAAGACGCTAACCGAGGGGAATACTTTGGTTTCGGTTTTGAGGTCGCTAGCGATAAAGATCGGATCAGCGTTATCGCTCCCTTTGCTAATTCCCCCGCTGAACAGGCTGGCATTCAAGCCGGTGATACTATTATCAAGCTGAATAATAAACCTGCCACCAAAACCAACCTTGCCAGTATTCTCAATGAAATCAAGCAATATAGTCTGAACAAACAGAGCATCAGCCTCACGCTAAAACATCATAACGACAGCGCCGAGTTTGAGGTGTCACTCACACCAAGTACCATAACGATTCAATCGGTTACAAGTAAATTACTGCAAGGCAATATAGGTTATATCCGACTCAGTAGCTTTCAAGAGAACTCCACCACAGATATGATTCACTCGCTTAACCAATGGCAAACTATCCCCCTAAGCGGACTTATTCTCGATCTACGGAATAACCCTGGTGGGTTACTCGATCAATCCATCAAAATTGCCGATCTCTTCCTCGCCAAGGGACGTATTGTTTCGACTACGGGGCGATTTTTCGATGCCAATTCAGATTATTACGCCTCACCACAAACCATGCTTACTAATGTGCCTATGCTAGTACTGATCAATAAAGGCTCGGCCTCTGCATCAGAGGTTCTTGCCGCCGCACTGCAGGAAAATGGTCGCGCTAAACTCTTAGGTGAAACCAGCTTTGGGAAAGGTACGGTCCAAAGCCTAATCCCTATCCTCAACGATGGTAATGCGATTAAGCTGACCATTGCTCAGTACAACACCCCCAAAGGAGAAAACATCCACGATATTGGTATCGAGCCTGATATTAAAATTGCCAATCCCACTGGCTCCAACGGAGAGAATGTGGCTATAATCGATGCCCTATCAGCGCGTGAAGATGTTACCCAAGACCATATTGTCACTTCGGCTATTGCTTGGATACAACACCATGACTAATAAGCAGAAACAGTGCGCCTATTCTACTCTTTGGCCTTCATAGCCCTCTATATTATCCCGTGTCATGCAGCACAACTTGCGCTGATTATTGATGACATAGGCTACCGTCACACCGATGAAGCCGTGCTCGCCCTGCCTAGCACTGTGACACTATCCGTATTGCCGCACACACCACTTAGCAAAAAGCTGGCAAAAGCTGGGCATGCAAAAGGCCATGAGATCATGCTTCATCTCCCCATGCAGGCGCTAAATGGTAAAGCATTAGGCCCTGGAGGCTTAACAAGCTCGATGAATGAAGCGCAAATCCGTACCCATGTGTTAGATGCAATAGCGAGCGTACCCTTTGCTAAAGGCGTGAATAATCATATGGGGAGCTTACTGACTCAACTGGATGACCCTATGCTCTGGGTTATGGAGAGTCTAAAACAGAAGCAACTGTATTTTGTCGATAGCATGACAACACAGTTTACCAGGGCTGGAGATAAAGCAGATCAACTCGGTGTACCGCTCTTGCGACGTAAGCTATTTCTCGACAATGATGTCAGCGCACAAGCACTGGAAAAGCAATTCAACCTAATGATAGAGCAAGCGCATATTCAAGAGAGCCTTGTTGCCATTGCCCATCCCTATCCAGAAACAATCCGTTTCTTAAAGGCTAATCTAGCGCGCCTCAAGGCTGAAGGAATCGAGTTAGTGCCCACATCAAAACTACTCCCTATCGACTTAGTTCACAGGGAACCTACTAATCCAACTGTAAGACTGGAATAGACATATCCGGCAGCAAAGCTAGCAGTTCATCGCGATTACTGACTATATCCTGCAGACTATATTGATCGAGTACATTTAAATAAGCTGCAACCGCCTGCGCTAATACGCCCTTCAACTGACACGCAGGGGTAAATCGGCAGTAAGGTTTGCTGCAATCTATCGGTGCCAAAGAGTTTTCTAGTGCTCTCACTAATAGACCTAGGTTAATCTCAGTCGCAGGTTTACCGAGACGAAAACCGCCCATCTTACCGCGAATAGTTTCTAGATAACCCAGCTTTCCTAAATGGTGCACAATTTTAGACACATGATTTGGCGATAAATCAAACACCTGGGTTATTTCAGCAATCCGAAATAATGTTGTTCTCTCCGGCTGAACAGCCAAATACATTAGCGTGCGAACACCAAAATCGGTATAGCGTGTTAACTGCATAGTTCACCTGTCAGCGAAAAACTCAATGAGACGTTTGAGATTCAAGGTTGCGAATCAACCAAAGTGCCTCTTCATTTGAATGGCCACACACATCCTCAGATGCATCAAAGTCACTACAAACAGCAGGGCGATCCGGCGAGCCGAAAATCAAACACAAATTATCATCGCTCAACTGTACACAGCGCTCACCTGCGGCTTTGCCATTTGGCATACCAGGTATTTCGCTGCTAATTGATGGTGCAATACAGCAAGCACCACACCCAAGACGACAATTCATTTTTATTACCCACAAAATATAATCGGCATTATACAATTTAATCCAGCGGAGATCAGTGCCAAGGGCCAATACTGCCAAGTCGCGCACAAGTGCTCTTGAATGGATTAAGGTATTGTATCAATGAATATACAGAAACTTTTCAAAAGTTGAGCAAGTTCGCCAGTGTAGACTTAAAAATGCATAAAGAAAAAAGCCTCTGCATTACTGCAGAGGCTTTCGTCTTAATGTTGGCGGAGCGGACGGGACTCGAACCCGCGACCCCCGGCGTGACAGGCCGGTATTCTAACCAACTGAACTACCGCTCCTTTAGTCTAACGTTTTCACGTTAACCTAAATTAGGCGCTTGGCGATGACCTACTCTCACATGGGGAGACCCCACACTACCATCGGCGCGATTGCGTTTCACTTCTGAGTTCGGGATGGGATCAGGTGGGACCACAATGCTATTGTCACCAAGCATATTTGGTTTTAAACAAGACTCGAGAGCGCACTGCGTGCTGCTAGGTTCTAGGAACTAAAATCTACTCTTATCTTATTTAATAATTCGGAAAGCTGATTTGCTTTATTTGAGTTCAAGTACACGGATGTACTGTGTGTCATAAAAGCAGGAGCATTTTATGACCACACTTCATTAAGCGCTTATATTCTATCTAAGGATGCTTCGTAAAACCCATCTGGGTTGTATGGTTAAGCCTCTCGAGTCATTAGTACATGTTAGCTCAACGCCTCACAACGCTTACACACCATGCCTATCAACGTCCTAGTCTCGAACGGCTCTTTAGTGGACTTA